>Ga0126337_10000071_pt1 | contig 33855 bp, 16 predicted proteins | sample DipCmetagenome_FD_92527 | JGI IMG/M metagenome (GOLD analysis project Ga0126337, IMG submission 92527) | Coral microbial communities from La Bocana,Puerto Morelos, Mexico - Diploria C A metagenome | ecosystem: Host-associated > Invertebrates > Cnidaria > Coral | place: La Bocana,Puerto Morelos...
ACGCTCACAATCCTGGGTTACGGAAGCGTTGCCATAGCAATTTTATAATTTCACATGTGAAATTATAAATTACGGCTGAAATTTCGCGCCAAAATTAAGGAGTAATTTGTCACCCATGATATTTACGCGGTAATCTGAAGCCGAAAACAATAACGAGGTCTGGGGACGGTCAAGCGAATAAAACATTTCAGCAGCGAGTTGTACAGCCATGCCAGTGCATGGTTGATAAATAAAATGCATCAACACGAAATGCTTATTGTCTATAAGATGATATGAGAGCCCTTTTCTCCCTTTAGAGAAATTTAAAACGAAAATTCATTTTTTGTTTTACGATGAGTAGGGATATTTTTCGTTAATTAAGTTCTCACAAGGAACCCATCACTGATTTTGTGTTTGATCGAAGTGCTGGATATGAAATTCTATGGAACTGCTTTTGATATGCAGTTGCTCGTCGAAATTGTGCGCGCATAGTTTTATTTAAATGTATGCTACTAAATGAAACCTTGAACGGCACCCCAGGTTGTTGAGCAGCTGTTTGGTGTACATCTTCCAATTTTTAAAACAACATCAAATCTTCCAAATATTTCCAGAATTTCACTTATTCTTTTGAGAAAACTATTTATCCCAAATATACCCAAAAATCACCAAAAATTTACAAAACTGCCCGAAACGTAGATATGTAGGATGAGCAGAGAGACTTTTGATTGCTTGAAACGTGAATCAGACATTTGCGTTAAAACCATAATATCCAGCCAAAATACGGCCTTCAGGTGTATTCCCACCTTAAACTGAAGTGCCGGTTAATATCACTCTCAAATCCATTCCACGAATGCAATACTGTCTCTTGTCGCGTTAATGCATCATTTTGACTGACCTGCAGTGTAAATACTTAAACTTTGTCAATTATCCATTCCGAAAATCACAGAGGAAAAACAGAAAACTTCCTACTGAAGAAAAACGAAAGAAGCCCAAATGAAAAGCCAACCGCCACTTGACAAAGCTTTGTTTGCAGAAATTTCGCTACTGCTGAATTTTCAAACGCTGAAGCGATGAAACTGTCCGTTTGATTTATACAGTGTTTATGTCTTGTGAGATTTTTAATCTGAGTGTTTTAACTTTCAATTTCCGTTTAACGATAAAAAGTGTGAGTTAGCACGAGGCTTGTCCAGTCACCTGAAATTTCTATACTATATAACTTTATAAAACCCAATAATTCTGGGAGGTGTTCATAACAACAAGGTGAAGGAGATTTTTCAAGTGGCACATCATGAAAAAATAAAACAACAGTTATTCATGAATGTCGGTGATAGAATTGATTTGCTAACTACCAAAGCAATATTCCTAATTTTGGGTTTTTCTGAAGGCGAATTAAGTCAGTTTCAGCCGTCACGTTATGGACTTCACAATTTAGTTATATTTTATGTTCATGTTTCTCAGTTTAACACTCAGTTAAACACTTTATTCTGTATTCGCACGATCAGAGCCTTGGCAGTGACCTGCTTTTAACAAACCAGCGAGATCAAGAAACGAAAACACCATTTCATTTTGGGCTTCGTCGCCTGATTGGGAAACTGAACTATCCGTGAACGAACGTTTCGCTTCTAAGCCACCTGAACAAAAATTCACATCATGTCTTTTCCACAGACAGAATCCGTTAACATTCACTCACGATTTCTACAAAAATAAATCACTTCTGACTTGTGTATATTTAGATATGTCAGAAACAAGCGGAATAAAGGGAAGTGTAGCTTCCTTGTTTCCAGCGACAGAATTAAAAGTGCTTTTATCACTTATAATTGCTTCTTTTTCCGAGAGGAAATTATAGGCAAGGATCTTAGAATAAAAAAAGCATCGAATAACCAGCCTTTCTGTCCACGGCAATCGTGAAAAATTCTAAAAAAAGAGTCGTTTAAAATGTGATTCGTTATGCGGAAGCTTGATTAAGGAGCTTTCAGTGCTTTTGTGGGTTGTACAGTGAGCGATTAACTTTTAAGGAAAGAAGACAACTTTGTACTGACTACGCGAGAAATGTTTTTGATAAGTGTAGAATTATAGACGAGATTAAAAATCCAAATTTCCTCCTTTTGTTCTATTATATTATATTGTCTCAGAGATTTACCTATTCAGTTTTCAATTCACTTGTCCATAAGAGTACAGCTCATCAAATGTGTTTTCAGTAAAAAAAAAAATCTGTGAGATTTGAATTGAACTACTTACAATACAAAAACTAGGGACTTGACAGAAAGGGAAGAAGATTTTAACTAAATGCAAACAGCGTCAAGAAAAAAACATCGGGATCATACTCCTGCTGAAAAGGCGATTTGCATGCAATCACGGATGTTTGCCCTGAAGCAAAGATGAAAAGAAAATGTAATTACATCTCAGAGTTTGTTATACGACGCCTACTTCAGTTGCTACTGTTAGACAAAAGAACTGTTTCCTATTTCAAGAACTTTTCGAAGTTAAATCGCCTCATCTTTTTGCGCTGACAATTTTTGTCGGATCAAAAATAAATACCCGAGTATTGTTAATGTAACTGCTAATTGTCTCTCTGAGGTCATCAGCCCACGTCATTGCCCGGTGATTAAAATGAAAATTCAAAAGAAGTGCGAAGTTATGATTTATCTTTAATGGATTGCCTTAAAACAGAGAAAGCACTACAACCTGGGCTAATATATGTAGCATTTTATTTTGAAATGATGAAATTATCACGAAGGGACAAAATAAAGCGCATTGGAGATAACTGTCAATGTTTTCCTCTGATTCGTTAACATTAATGACCAATCAACTTCTATCTTCCGGCTGTCAACGTATAAATATGTTCTAAATTACAGACCTAGACAATCTACAAAAATTACTCGAAACGCTAACTCCAATAGTTTCTCGACTTCAAGGGGAGGATTTCCACAAAAACGAATGGCAAGTTTAAAAAATTTAAGTTTTCGGGACTCAAATGTTAAGATGGCACATTATAGTTTCAATGAAACTTTACCTCACTTTTCAGAATATGGAACTTTTTCTAGTACCATAACTATCTTTTAAAAGGTAGTCTAAAGGTTCAAAAAAAGATGCGATGACAAGAGATTGTAACTGCTATATATTTCAGTCGAGACTGTAGACAGAAAGCAATTTAGAAAAGAAGACAAATTAAAAATAGCTAAGTCGCGCGAAAATGAATTGTGCTAATTGTTAAAGGAACAACAATTTTGTCCACACATTTTTATGCTTTTTCTTTTCTCGTTTGACTTTTTATAACTGGGCCTGATCTGAGTAAATGGGCAGTTTATTGCAGTCATTGTACAAGACATTTACAAAGTAACATTTTTCATTAGCAAAGTCTCTTTATCAGATCATTTCAGTTTGTACTCGCTTTGTAAAAACACATAGAGACACGAGATTGCCAAATTGCAATATACATTAAAAAAATTTGAAATTTTATAATTTCAATACACACTTATCGTAATTGGGAAAGATTATTAGAAAAATAAAATTTATTTGATGATAACGCAACAAAAGTATAACACATTGGGGCTATGTTCGAAAATTTCGTTTAAAAATTCTTCTATCAAACGAGCAGCTGGAACATGTACATCTTAGCGGTGTACATTTTAATTAAGTTGGCGAACATTTCTAGGAAAATTGACGAGACAGTAATAATAATATATAATATAGCCTAAAAAAAATAATTATTGAATTTTAAGGCACTTTAATAAGTTGGAAAGCAGTAATTCAGAAAAAATGTTAAACGAAAAAAAACACAATTTTCTTAATTGCCACCTAGGAGTTTGTGTTTTCGGGAAAATTTTTTGCCAGCAACTCTAATTTATCGCTATTGACTAAAAATTAATAACGGCTTAGGTAGTAATTTAATAGGAAACGGCCCATGAAAGATATTTATTGTAACATGTCGCAAAAATCAGAGTTAACGAAGATTTTGTTTAGTTTTTTTTTCAATTTGAATTTTTTGGGGCAATTTTGATTATTGACGTACCGGAGAAAATTCATTGAAAATTTTAAGTGTGAATTGAGCGTCACAAACATTTATTAAACAAAAAGCCCACCGTGTTGACAGTAAATTATTTGCTGCTAATTTTGTGTCGTTGTGAGGACATTAAACAAATAACACGTGGGGGAGTTTTTCAATTTGAGTGAAATTTTAAACTCTTCTCTTGCCACATCAAGGGCTGTGACCCTGTTAACACTTAACTAATTTTAACTTGATAAAGTGAAAGAAAAGGGCCTTTACACCCTTTTCAGTCTTCGAAAGCACACAAATTTCAGTAAACTACCTCCATTCTTAGCGAATAAAATTTTCGACGCAATGATCTCCCCAATTTTGACATATAACAGTAAAGTCTGGGGTGAATATGCAAAATGTGATCTCAAGGGGGACAGTTCCCAGATCGAAAAATCACATCTCCAATTCTGTAAGCGTTATTTAGAAGTAAGCAATAAGGCATCGAATGAAGCGTGTAGAGCTGAACTTAGAAGGGGCCCTCTTTTTATAGCTATCAATCAGAAAATCATGAGTTACTCTTCATATCTTCAAAGTAAGGGTAATTGCTCTATTGCTAAATAAATCTTTCTCATGTCGCAAAATCTTCACCACGCTGGCAAAAATAGTTATTATTCTCATATAATAAGTATGTCTGAAAATTACAATTTTTTTTGTTTTGATCTTACGTACTTAACTAATGCTAAAATCAAACACTGCCTTAGCCTAATGCAGCAAAAATATATTTTAATTGGCAACATATCATGCAAAACTCTACTAAAATAGAATTTTTCAACATTTGTAAGAACGATTACACACGCTCCTCTTATTTACGTCTAACAAGCAAAATAAGCGAAAGAACGAAAATTAAGGATAGGCAGCCACAAACTAAGGATTGAGACTGGTAGACATAATCAAATGCCAAGGGTTAACAGAATCTGCCCTATTTGTGAATCTAATCAAACTGAAGACGAATTTCACTTTCTTATACATTGCAATAAATACTCTAATCTAAGAAATGAGTTTTATAGAAAAATAGAACATATCGTTCCGACTTTTAAACAATTATCTTCTTTACAAGCTATTGGCGAACTTAGGACTTCTTTAAATCATTATATTAATATTCAATGAGCAAAACTAATTTCATCTTGCTTTGACCTCCGCAATATTCTGCTTTCAAATTAAACCAGTGTAACTTGACTGCTTTATCATAACCTTAACTGATATATGTTCACGATAGTCGTTGCTATTTTAGTTCTAGTTAACAAAAGCTTTTTCAAAACTGTATGTTTTTATGGTCACGCAAATAAAGCTAGTTGTTGTTGTTGACTTTTCATTCGTTTACATTTTTAAAGCAGAAGACTGCACGTAGAACTGAAGGGTGGTCGTTTCTTTTCAGATAATACGTTTCTTAGCTCAATGCAGACATTTGAAGCTATTTTGGCCACGTAAAAAAATCAACTTTAAATTGAAGGAAACCTAAAAGAAGTAGTCTACAAAGAAAGAGAAACGCCAAATGAAAAACCATATAGGAACAAGGAGAATATTTACACTATGATTGCAAACCACGTACTTGAAAAATATGGGCTAAAACTTTTAAGATGCGCAAACGTGTTTCCTTTGATAAGGGCAACTTTTTTGGTATAAAACGTATGTTCCTTTTTGAGTTGAGCATAAATTAAAGGAGAACTGACTAATTTTTCCTGCCACTTGTAAACTGGAGAGAACATGCAGAATTTCATCAAATTTAGACAATACAATGAGTACTATGTCTTTTTGTATTTCTGGTAACATCACATCAAGTACATTGAAACATTGAAACTCTTTCAAAGTACGCTCTAGTTAATTCGTTATATAACCCATGAAGAAAAATCCATAGAAAGATAAGTTCATGATAACAGATTGTTTTTTACATAATTGTATAATAATATAATTGTAATTTAACATGAAAAAGGAAACTTGTAGATTGTAATTGTAAGTGATTGGCGAAAGTGTCGAAAGTGTTTCTAAATTGCAGTGTTGAGCGGTGGATTAAGATTAACAAATTAGATTCACCCCTGCACTGAGGGAATTATGATCACTTAAGTACGCTTGTAAATTTCATTTAATTTTTATCACTTTATCAAATTGTAAAGCGCATTTGATCATGTTCGGCATGAAAAATGCGCTTTATAAGTTCCAATTATTAAATTATTATTACGCCTGATCGCAAACGATAAGTGTTTATACGTCCACTGGTTTGGTGAACAGCGCCTTCCAGAAAGCGAATTGTTCACTTCTCTCTATCATTTCAACCGACGAACAGAACAGTAACATTAGGGAAACGTTTACCGTATCTAAAAACAAACTTAACACTCTGAGATGGTTAATAAAAAAGTTTTAGAAAGGATCTCCTATTGTGTTTTATTCTTGGGCGAGACATTTTATTCTCAAAATGCGGCTCTCGACTAAGCACATAATAAATGAGTACCGGCACATTGTAACGGCAACCTGATCGACCAGTGGCAAGTCACCTGCGATGGACTAAGATCCCATCCGAGAGAGGTAGCAATACTCCTAGACGCTTCATGCTGTAGAGACCGTGAATTGGAGTTAATCTCCTGGAGTTGTTAGTCAATTAGGCTTAAGTTTATAAAACCATAAAAACTCCATATTCGCCCCTAAAGTACAATTTTAGCGCATGACGCTTTAAGAAAAACCTCTTTAAAATATAACCGTATATTATTTTTGTCTTTCATCAGATGAAGACTGCCATAATTTTCATGTTCGTTCTGTTTGCCTTCATCAGTATGTCATCATTTGCTCTCCCGTCGGGATCATATAAGGAATGCATTTTAGACTGCTTCGCTGATTCCGATCTTTGCTTTCAGACGTGTGGACTCAATTCATTTTCCTGTGATGTTTGCCCGAGTCAAGAGGAAGAGTGTAAAAACAACTGTTAAGGATACCTTCGAGAACATGAAAGAAGGCTTTCAAAAGGCCACCAGACATTCATTGAGAATAGAAGAAGTTTAGACTTGTATTTGTGCCCTAGAGTGTAACATGTGAAAATGTATCATGGAAGAAGTATTTCCAGTGTGTGCGGTTTATTTAGATTGCCTAGTCTATGCCAAAACATTAATTCTGAACGCTTCCCTCAGTTTTACATTCTTGCGGTTGAATCCCAATAGTATTCAAATCTGTGAATTTTAACTCATTCTTTATTCGTATTTGTATCTGTACTTGGTTGGAAAGCTTTGCTGGCTCGTGATAAAGAAATCCAAGAATCTGTGTTGATGACTAGCTTGTGAAACTAACCAAGCACATGGCCCAGACCTTCGAACACTGTTACCCAGTCCTCGAGGACCAGGAGTAGGAAATAACCAAAAAATAATTGACCGTTTGTAACTAACAAAATCCATGACTGCCCTGATTGAACCGAAGTGGTGGAACTAGGGTTTGGCGAGGGGGGCCGGGGGGAGGGCGCACAACACCTCGATCAGATACGAAAACAAGTGCTAGCTACAAACATAATAAAGAGAGGGAGAGACGTAAAGGAACAGAACAAACTTACCGAAAGCAATCAAAGCAAAGAAATATTAGCTAACAAGAAACAAGAGGCAAAGTCCTACCAAACTACAAGCCACACCCCTCTTCAGAATATGTTTTTTCATTTGCTCCCTGTGTCAGCACCTCTGTAACGCACCTCCGACGTTCATTATTTCTGTTTATCAACCAATCCTGTTAAGTCTTCCGAGAGATGTGTGGAAGGAAGTCTAATGCGTAACGCGGTTTACTGGAAGCATTTTCAGTGAATTCCTCTTCGACGTAACATATGTGCCTCAAAATTTTACTTTTAATTTAAATTTCCTTTGTTCAGAATTTTTGTTCAAGTCATTCCCACCGCTCTCGCGATTTCAAACGGCAGCGCGAAACTTCCTGAGCATGCTGTAATTGAACGTTTTAGAGATTAATCAACAGAAAAATATTTTTAGCAAGGAAACGAACGTTGAATTAGTGAGAATCTTAGTCCAAAAACCTGGTAGTTGAAAGAATCTAGCAAAATCATGTATCTCCAGAGCCACCTTTACTTTATTCTTAGCTTTACAGACTCGGGAAAGAGCTCTGCGCAGAATTACAGATCGTTTCCCACTTAACTCTCTAATAGGAGTACTGCCTATATTTTATGGCAGATCATCATGGAAAGGAATTAACAAAAACGAATAGTTTTTTTTTTTAACACAACCATTAAATACATTTTTACCGTACTTTACTGACGGTACATTACTTGGTACATTTTATTCCTGTTAGTTAGGACGTTTAATTTTCGGACACTTTTTATCTCAGTCATATGCAGTTTGGACAAATTTCGGACGAGAATTTCGAACGTCTGTGATGAAAGATAGTTTAAGTAAATTTACGCCTGGAAAACGATAGTTTTTCTACACTATCAAGGCTTTAGAGATATATAACGGAGACAAATTAATACAAGGTTGGGAGAACTTGTGTGGAGAAAGTTGTTAGAGAGCGAAAGTATCCGCTCCAGCAACATTTGCACTAAATATCGTCTAAATATTTCGAATGTTCAGGCTGTCGTAGGAGCTTACTCTTTTGATGTTGGGGAATTTGGACTTGGCAGTTTTGCTATTGTCGATATGCTCTTTCCATTTCTAGCGTTTTTTTTATTGTAGCCCATAATATGAATTTTTGTCAGCAAAAACGAATTTTTATAATTAGTTTTACTCATGCGATTACAGCATTGAATTTTCACAATGGGTATATCTACTTAAACTTTAAGTAGCAAGGCAATCTATTGCACGGAAAACGTTTACATACAGTAAATTGTGGTTTTCCAGTTTGGTTGCCTGTACGACAATTCCTAGAAAATGGTGATGTACTTGGCTGTAATGATTTTTACGTTCTGAAGCAACTGTCCATCAATACTGAAGTCTTTTCCCATGGCCGTAGGGGAATAGCTATAAAAAGGAACCGGAAAATGGCGGCAGAAATGGTAGTACATTTCTTTCAAGACTGGATTTAGTGAAATTGAACTTAGTTGTAATTCGGAACAGATCGAGCTTCGAGCAGAAGTAAGGCGCACACGAATGAAAATATTCGCCTAACCGGCTAACTCTACAAGAAGTTTATAGAATTATATTAAAAAGAAGAAATTGCATCTCAAGGTTGAACCCGTGTAAATCACTTTTTAATGCTCAAGTAAAAAGCAATGGTTATTATATTATATATATGCTATTATTATACTCGTAACAAAGTGCGTTCGTGCTCAAAAAAATGAAGACGTCGTTTTATTGAATATGCCACCTCCAGCCATTCACATTTCCCATAAAGCCGCCGAGAAAGCGACCGTTGGTTTTGTAACGTCCTCTAGAAGTTCCGCAGTACGTGTTCTGTGATCCCTGCGGTCTTATTACACTCAATTGTCGGCATTTGATAACAAAGTGGAGATCCGCATCGGTAGTTTTTGCAAAAGATTTGTAATTCATACGAAGCATTGAAAACTGTTGAGCTTAATGGAGCAAAAATAACTGTAATCTACACCCCATGCACGTGTTTTTCAACTGTTATTTGCTGGTGTGTCCTGTCAACGGATTCAATAGGTATTGATTTTTGTGCTGAATGTTTCATTTTATGACTCGTCGACAAGTTAAGTAATACTCACGTAGTTTATAGCTTCACCACGATATTATCTATGCACACAGCGCTATTTCTAAAATGTTTTGTAGTGACACTTAATTTTCACCTGCTCAACAAAGGTTGAAATTCATTTACAGTTTGTTTCGCTTTGTAGATATTTGGTCAAGAGGCAACTTAATTTTACGCAATACTATATTTGCTTCGGTGGAAATATTATCAAGTCAGAATCGTAACAGTTTTTAGTGCCTCACGTGTGCACATTATGACTTTCAAGACTTTTTACATAAAGTATTATTCTCAATATTATGCCGTGTGCTTGGCGTGCTCTTAAAGTTCATTTGGCCACAGTTTCACGATGTAACCATAATCTGTCATTGGCTCAGTAGACAAATCTTGCGTGCTAACAATGACGTGAAGTTTTCATTGTAGGTTCCAGTGTAGCATTTTGATACACTCTACAGGGCAACTTTATAGAGTCATTGCAGTTTTACGATATCTGCACGTATGCGTATAAAGTGTTTTAAATATATCAGCTCTATGACTGTTAAGATCATGCAATCAATGTGGTGTGATATAGATTTCAAAAGCAAAAAGCAAAAAACTGCTCTGAGTGCAACTAAATTCCTCTAAAACCTCTGTAGATTCCATCTGGAACAACTAAATAAACAGAAAGTTAAAAGAAAATTTTCGCGTGACCCAAGTAACGTTTCATGCGGCCCAGAGGCTTTGTGAGTTCAGTTGAGCGTCAAGGCATGTCGGATTTGCTTCGTTTCTTGTTGCATCGGCAATTTTTTTATCGCCGCAGGAAACCGTTTTATGTTCAAGATCGCAACCAAAGGATGTTTCGGCGTCAGAAATTATAATTATGCGTCTTCGCGGTTGTAGGAAACTGGCAATACGTGAAACAATGAATGGCCACGCTTCCACATTTACATGCGGCCTCGAGATATAGTAAACCACTTCACCCCTAGCCCGGACGAACGTTTCCTAGGATGTTTGAAGTTTACCCATGACCTTTTTCCGAAGCAAGATAAGCACTTATATCGAGGAGATGAAATGTCTTATGTTAAGAATGTAAATTTCACGACCCGCCAAAACTGCGATTTATCAAAGTTATCGAATTTTGAACACTGTTGAACTAGGTAGTTTCGGAATCAGTGTTTTATTTGTTAGAGACACATGTGAAACAAATTAAACTGAAGGAGGCACTGACCAAAAAATGCAAGCGCTTGGGATCTTCTACGGGTTCTAAAAGGTATTTGGCTGTAACCATGGTTACAACGAAAGATAGAAATTATGGGGTTACCTGCTATACAGGAGTCAGCATCTTTTCCATAGAGTTTATGAGATCTGATCCATGGAGTGAGAGGGAGAGTATTATCGATTACCGTTTCATGGCCAGAGCGAGTATTATCGAAGCGTATTCCTTTTCTCTGAGAGGTTGGGTTTCTTTTTAAAGGGGGGGGGGGAGGGGGGGGGTGTTCGTCCAAATTAATAATACAAAAAAGACTACTGAAAGCTACTGTTGAGTAAAACAGTTATAGCTGCCTTTTAGTGAGAAATGTAGTAAATGCTTGCTACGTCTTCACGATCAGGTGTGATGGCTTCTCAATAAACTTCCATTGAGAGAGAGAGAGAGCAAGTCAGATTTGTACGAGTAAAGCTCAAAGGCAGGGAATGATTGATTGACTGAATTTATACCAACGTATTTAACGATCACTTGACAAGTATCAAGCCCAGCAGGTTACACAAAATCTGGTGTGTTCGATATTTTCTAGAATGACCTGATTATCTCTATCTATTTATACATACGCAAGACTAATTTTCGTCTTTTATTCAACGAAAAGAAATTAGTAATAATATTATATATCGCGCGCGGAGTTCAAAACTATGCTCTATATGAAATACTTGAGATGCTGAAGATAGCTTTGTGCGCCGTTAGATGATCCTTTTTCTAGTAAAGAAATACGTACTGAGTACGATTTTAATATATTACTGAAAGCATAAAATCAAGCAAGCTTAAGTTTAAGAGATTCATAGTTAACTTCGTTGATGTTTCTATTGATCGCTTTATATATTTCTGACGAAAATGTTGATTTTAAATTGGTTTTACATACTTTAATTAATTGACAATGTGCAACATTCCCCTTAGACGAAAAGTATTTTATCCCAGGACTATTTAGCGACGTCTCTTTTCGGATCTAGATGTATTTTATTTGTATCTCATAAAACAATCTCTCTTATTTAGGAATGACAAACGAAACAAATTAATATAACTTATACGCTCAATTAACCTTTGTTGATTTCAAGAGTCAATAAATTTTTGTCCTTAAATTCTTAAATTCTTGTCCTTATGTTGAAGTTGGAAAACTTGAAAAGTGACAGTAAGCAGCAGCTAGAGTTTCTAATCTGTAGACGATTTTCCACACCCAAAATTTTACTGTAGCTGATGTATCGTGACTTGAGTTGGCTACTTCTTGCCGCGTAATTTCACAGTGGTTGATTATGTTTACGAATAATTCTTTTTTTATCGATCTTCGGCAATCTGTGTGTGGTTGCACGGCTAAGCGGACAGATAAGGCCATTTTCTTTACCGTGCCGGGTCCTTTGCAACTTTTCTTTGTTACTCGAAATGAAAGAGGTTGTTCGGCAAGAATTTTACCGACTTAATCGACATAGTACCGCTTGTTCGCCGGATTTGCGTGCTACGAAAGGAAAGAGAGGTCGATGGTTATCGTGTAATACCACGTTAATTTGCATTTGCAAGCGTTGTTGATAACTTTGGAGAAAAAAACTGTCTTGTCCGGCTTTCAGTCTGATTTTACTATCTCTTGATAACTGAAAGACCTATGCGGTATTTTTTCCCTTCTTTTTTTTCATTCATCAGTTTTGCTGCACACGTAATGTTATGACATAGAATGAAAGGTCGTGGGTGGTCCAGGCCATAGTTGGGACAAGGTACGTGCTTGGCGGCTGCTCTGTAGAAAACAAGCATTTCTTCAAATTATGAAGCATGTCATTGCTGTTACCCTTAAATGTTTCGCAGTTATAGGTCTCAACGCTAATTTATCAGACCCCAAAGGGAAGTAAGATTCCAAATAAGAACTAAGTTGCGAAATATTTTTGTTTTTGTAACCAGCTATCCAACTTGGCTAAAAACTATTTGATCAAAATTAGAAGAATACTGCACTTAAATAACTGAATTTCAAAATTTTCGGCATTGCATTTGGAAACGGTTTCGATCACTTGCTCCGTGACTCAGCATGCGAACCCGACATCATTTGCAATAAAGGAAGTAACGAACAGTCTTTGCAGCGAGTTAAATCGTATTCCTTTAGTGCTTAAGTTCCTTTTCAGCTTTTTGAAATTAGGAAAGCAACTTACACAATTACAAATTAAATCTAATAATAATGTTATCAATACGTGTGTCATGAGATTAATTTTGTTTAAATTGGGTACAATAAAGAGATCGTGAATTCCAACAAAGGTTTGTTAAATGTTTTTCAAGAATCAAACAGGTATTTAGACGCATAGCTAAATTGAAATTAACTAAATCAACAAATTGCTTGATAACCTTCTAGATATTTTTATTGAAGTTCTTATTTGCCAGGGCAGTGATTTCAAATAACGAGCTCCGAAATCGAGAATTTCGTAACGTGGATTAGGACATGAAAGTACCAAATTCATTTGAAATGGTCTTCAGCTAAAGATGATTTATGTTTTAAAGCCTTGGAAAGAAAGATGATTTTAGGCGGTGGAACGAGGTCCAATCAAAATTCTTCTACGAAGCGGAACCCTCGGCCCTAATTAATATATCATATAGCAGTTTTAATAACCCGAGATTTTCAAAGACCTTTATATGCTCCGATGAGCTGTCAGAACGATTTATACACACATCGTAAATGTTGAAAATTTGAAATTCATCGATATTTGATTTATTATTAAGCGTTGTCTAGTCGATTTTAGTGAATTCAGTTGTCTCTGATTATTAAAAGAGAGGAATAACTTTAAACCTTTTTCAGTTCTCATTGCTGTGATCTTTCACTGAGGGATTCTTCTTATTGTGCCGAAAATTTTAAGTGTGCAGTTTAAAGAATGAAGAAGATAGCGAGATACTTAACACTTTAATGTAACTGCGATCACATGTTTCTATAAAGGTACAAGTGTCGGAACTTTCCATAACAAAGTGAGAAATATTCAAGCCCCTGTTTGACAGCAAGCAACTCTGACACTTCACTGGTTGCATTCTAATCACCAGTTTATTTCCGTTTTTGGGATAAATTTCACTCCCAAAGTTTAATGAACAGTCTTAGATGATTTTGATTGCTGACTCATGTTAACTTAGGTTTGACAAAAAATAAACTATAAGAGGTGATAAACTGTTTTAACTGGAGTTCCGCGGTTGTGTTATGATGAGTAACAGCGTTTTCAAATGCGAACGTTTAGCGTCTGTGAGCTCTTGTCGGCGAGAGAATAGAATTTTCAATAGAAGGCCTGCCGGATCAGTCATTCAAAGTCCAAGTCAAGTCACGGCTTCCCCTTTCCCATAAACACGTTTTCCAAAAGCAAAACCGATAAAGTCGCCCATTTCCGCCAGTCATTCTGCTTGACATGCAGACAGGAATCAGGATCACAGTAGCGCAGTCATTTAACCGTTCAACTGTCGTGTTGCTACAGTGCAGACTCAAGGGTTTGTCCGTCCGAGCACGATAATCGGCACATCAAAGAGAAAACTTCAATTCAAACAATCAATAATGAGAAGGATGTTTGTTTTTGATCTACCTCTAAAATGCTTCAAATGCATTCAAAATCATTGTTTAATAAAATTTGGCCACTTCTATAATCTTCAATTAAGTCGTCATTTTCTTATCGTTGGCTTTCTAATAAGGATGCGACAGACCCCTATCGTCACACAGAAATTCGTTCATCTCGTTAAGCCTTCTGCTTGCCCGTCGAAGCGAAATGTTTGAGTTAAGCCACTGGAAAACTAAACGCTTCAGATCGGATACTTATCAGATACTCGACAATAACAGTTTTCCTGCCGATGTAAGAAACAATATTTAAGAAGGTGCATTCCAACCAATTGTTCAGACCCACAAACTAAATTAAAAAGTTGATTAATTCCCTTTGGACCAATCAGGAACGAGATGAACTAAACATTTCGTCGATCAAAGGATTTATATTCGAGAATCTGTGCCATCGGCTTGATAAAAAGAAAGAGGTCGTGCTTGCTAAAATGGAGTACCAACACGCGGTAACCTTCATTGCCTTGTTACTTGCAATGGTCTTGGCCCAAAACCACATGGAGGCCAATTCGTTATTGTGAGTGAGAATCAATTTTCTTATTCTTGTGCTTTGTTGAGACACAATAATTCAATCAGCCTTTTATCTTTTGACACTCTGACAGCGCTGTTACATCCGTGGCAACCCTTCCCCTGAGCCATATCTGCAGCAAAATTCCTGCCTTGTCCCCTAAGCAGATTGCCATCTGTGAAGAGTCTCCGAACGTTCTTAATTGCATTCGAGAGGGTTATCGACTTGGCGCTGAAGAATGCAAATTTCAGTTTCGTAAAGATAGGTGGAACTGTACGCTGCTGGGCCAGAAGTCCGTCTTCGACGACAAGGCCATTGGTAAGAAGGATTAACTTACTTAGAAGTTGTAGTAGGCGACCTCTTAAGAAGATTTCGTTTAGTACTCTGAATATTAGGTAATTTGCCACTACCTAATTTGGCAGTCCACTTAGCTTGAACTGCTGTAAAGTGATTATTTGTTTATTTGGAGTAAATAGCTCCTGATTAACTCAAAGTCCACTTATGAATCCACTTATGTTAAAGCCGACTCCGTTGACCTGTTTCAAGAGCCCGGAAAACTGGCTCAATATTATTACTTGTCAAAACTTGACAACTCACCGAAACGAATAATTTGGCTATAATTTAGCGTCGCTAATAAATTAACCTAACCTCTTTTCAAATTGTCCAGAAACCTTTGTCAGCTTTCTTATGAGGGAAGATTAAATAGAAACTGAAGAACGACCCGTGCCGACAGACAGTTGTCATCTACGCTTCAATTTTCGTAATTCTAATTACGATAATTTTGTACATCAGTGGTTCTTAAGAGAACTACGTGTTCATCTAGCAAGTATATTAGACCTGTGAGATTAAGTCAAATTGGTATTTCTAGGTTAAGACCTAACTGTCAGCCAACACGTATCTTACTGTTGCTGAGTTAGTGATAAAGTGACAGAATCGAGCCTTATCTTGAAAAACAGATTTTGAAAAAGAATCTCTTTATGACATTGCAGCGATACAATTTTTGTAGAATAGTTGACACGAGCGAGGGAATGTGTTATCTACCTCAACTGAGACGGTTAAAGAACTCGTATTTTTGTAGCCAAGAATAAATTATTTCTAGTCATTTGCTAGGTTTTATATACACATTTCAAGCTAAAACTACAACTTGAAAAAATCTAATTTTAGTACCTCTATTAAAAATTTACGAGTTTCTTATTATTTTAAACTTTTTTCTAATAAAGTAAAGTTATTGTGTCTCGACGAGTCGATAAAAAGGTTATTTTTAACATGTACTCAGAATATTAGTGTGGTCGGAAGTTTTGATTACGTTTTAAAAATAAACTTACAAGTTATTGGCAATAAACAGCTCTAACTATTGGACAAGACTAGCAGAAAAATATAAGACTTTCGTTTTCCCCGTGGCATCGAGAAATGATAGAAGAAACGACGGCGAACACAAAATTAGTGCCACATTTTTCTATGAAGGAAAAATTCCTACTGTACACGTATCTTCCTTTTATGTCAGATGAAATAAAATTGACACGCTTAACAACTTTTCTCAACTCGTCATTGTAAGATGACTACGGCTTGCAAGTTATTACTTGCTGATTCTCGTTGTTATGTTGTTCTTCTCTCAGCCGGAACGAAGGAGGCTGCCTACGAGCAAGCTATCACATCTGCTGGAGTGGTGTACGCGATCACCCGAGCATGCAGTGTGGGAAACCTCAGTGAATGTGACTGTGATAGGAGGAAGTGGGGACAAAAAAGTAGTAAAGGATGGATGTGGGGTGGGTGCAGTGTAGACATGAGTTACGGAATGGATATTGCCGATGACTTCGTGAACGGGCGGCACAATAAAAAGGATGCCATATTTTTTATGAACAAGCACAACAACAAAGCGGGCAGACAGGTAGGAGGCCTATCAACCCTCAGAATTTAATGACATAATTGCTTTTTCTAATTACTTAATGATAATGAGGTCTAAACAATAACGGATTGGCTCAGATTGTTTTGGTCACACGAACATGGCTCTGCCGTGCTTTCGGCTCCTGGAATTTGCATGCGAAAGGATTCTGGCTTGAACACTCATCGGCAAAAGTTTATTACATTGGAGTACTGATCCAATCAGTTTGGTAACTCACTCGCTAAGGAGCATATCACTCGTCCGGTTAAGGTATTTCAAAAATAATTGGGTTTTGGATCAAGTGAAAACGCAAAAATTATTGTGTGATAAAACGTCTATCGAAAAAAGTGTTGAAACTTATAATTAAGTAACCGCAAAGCCACATTGTAGGAAATTAAAATTTCTGGCTCAAAATGTTGATGTTGGTATGAAATAATACACTCCCTTTTAATTACACAAATGCCGCAAAGATTAGCCCTAAAAGAAGCAAATTTTAACGAAGTTCCTTTTCCGTACAATGTTCATAATTAGGAAATTATGACAGCATAATCTCTTGATCAGGACATTCATTTTTATTGTATTAGATAAATAGCTTCAGTAAATATCATAGATATTTTTAGGACAGTTGTCCACTGCAATATCTGGTCATCTGATGAACAGTGGCGTTAATCAATAGTTCATGGTTTGTCTTTTCTCTCCGGGTTTTGTTGATAAGCAGTAGAAAGATGATAAAGCTAAACAATGAGGACAAAGGGCTCTGTTCTATTGAAATGACCGGTGCTAACCAACGGGCGAACCAACCCAAAGAAAATTAGATGCTCCGATATTTTGACCAAACGAAACTAAGTTGATTGAAATTCCCTTGCGAAAGAGCTACTATGTAAAAATATCAGTTTAACAACCTTATACCATGCCTCCACTTCGCTCATTATCAACCAACTTGCTCGAGCTTAAATCTAAACAAGGCGCCAACTTCTGTATTTAAGTTAACCCTTCTTTGTCTGCAAGCTACTGACTTTGAGGGTAAAGGTTGTCGCTTCTACTGAAGTGGAAACTCAAAGCTCGTGTTCTTGACAAGAGTTTGGAAAAATTAATTAAACCTTTTGAGTAACTTTTAAAAGCTTCTTCGCTCTATCTGCTTGTTGCTGTCCGTTTCCCTTTGCATCTTTAGCATACAGCTGTTTGCGGTCGTTTCAATTAAGTTAATGTATTTGCAAGCTTCGTTCAACAAATCTAACACAGCGGTGTTTAAAACGACTGTTTTTGTGTCAAACACGCGTTGGGATTCTTTGCTTCCTCTCGGAAAGGAGTGTGTTTACACTGTGATGGGAATGTTGAGTAACATTGGAGGGAATGTTGCCTTATGCAGCAAGGCCCTTTCAGCAAACTACACACTTTGACCCATCAACGTTCATCTACCATGATTTGAGGCTTGGCAATACTCAAGGCTTTTCCAACCGTTTGACGCCAAGGTTTACGACGAATTAGACGAAATCATGCCGACTGTAAACGATACTGGATACCAGCAGCGCCTTCTCTAAGGGGTAGCAATTTTACCTATTGTGAAATAAAAGAATTCCCTGACGTTATGGTTATGAAAAGAATTGTTTGGTTGAATTCATGGTAATTAAAACCCACGAAGCTCTGTAAGCCCGCCTGCCGAGATTAATATTAACTGTGGATTCTTGAACAGCTGGGAACTACGAAACAAACACTGGTAGATCATCTTTTATTTTCATAACAAGTTTTTTAATATACCGAAGGGGTATTTTTGTCATAAAAACATTTGCTTTCCCACCCTTAAAGTTGAGTTCAGTTTTCTCAAGTAGAATATTTCTTTAATTTTACAAATACTTCTGACCTCATAGCAAACTTAATTCTTAGAAAGCCTTTAAAAGATAGAATCTATAACGTAAAAGCTGAATCCTTCTTATGAATGAGGAACACGTCTTCTGCTTATTTTGGAAACCATGCATGTACGACAATGTTCCTCCCATAACCTTAGATAAAACGCCATAAATATTCATTCCTGTAGTTGAAAAAATCAAATTAAAATTCAATGTATAGATTCCAAAATCATGATCTATTGGTGTGAAATATTACTCCAACCCTTCTAGTTTATAATTTGATGCAAACGCAAATTTCTTTAGTGCAAAATAGCCAAACAAATTGACAAACAGCCATCACAAGAGTGCCTGACAACTGTCGTGTACAGATAGTCACGTACAACGAAATCAGTCACAGTCTCACTAGTTTGAATCAAATTTATTTACCAAATCTATAGTATTAAAAGCACTGTGCGTTTCTGTTCTATTTTGTTTGATATTTTAGGTCATCGATATCCTAGTTCACACTTGTACTGAGATAATCTGAAAATCTGAAATTTGTTTCAAGAGCTGAAGGAAAAACATCACCACAGCTCTGACAATTCTTGCACGGTCATTGGGTATTTTTGCCGTCAATACAGGGCTGACAGGAAAAACCTGTTTGAGCGCTTTACAGTTTTGGCAAAGTGCAAGATAATCGTATGAAACAATAAATCATTAGTGGTCTATGAAATCAGAGAAGATTGATTGTCCGTGACAAGAGTGAGCAAAAGCTGGGAAAAATCCATAAAAACACACCGCCAAATGAATCTATGCTCTCAACCAGTGAAATTGTAGAGAGCTTAAGCAATAATGATGGCGACCCAGAGGACAACGCCTAGTCAACAATGAATTTAGATTTGACCTTCGAATTTCGCAATTGTCTGGATATGTTCAGTGAGCCTGTCGGCCTCAGAACTTGCTCAAGTTAAATATGTAACGGCAGCTCTGCCGAACGTAGTGATTTCACGTTGTTGTTTTGCAGAGGACGGCTGAAAAGTACAAAGATTTATAACGCACGTGCACAGTCATTGTTCTACTCATAAAGCCATAAGCATTGCGTAGTTTCTCCTTGTCGCTGCCGTCGTTGTTTTGCTTACGCTCTCTCGGCTAACATAGTAAACCGCGGCTTGTTCTAGAGTAAGCTTGTAAGGTCAATTTTGTTCAAGGGTCACACACATTGTTCGCTTTGCATAAACTTGAAACCGAAGGAAGCCTGGAGAATAAAATAGAATTTCGTACCCTTGACTATCTACCATAAATCCTACTTTGTTGAAAATACTAAATTATTATAATCTGGCAGGTAAAGAATAAAATGTGACTTTTCTGATTTATAAAACATTCTGATTTGCGCAAAACTTAAATATATCATAAGTTGTTAAACAGACATAACTTACTTTTTGCCAAAAGAGCCTTACAATTGGTAAAACAAATCTACCTGTTACTAGCTAGTATAATATAATACAATAAAATAATTTACTAGTGGAATAGTATCACTTTGCTCACAAACATTCTTACTAATGCCAAATGGATTCAGTTCTCTCCGAGCCGCTTTTCTTATCACTTCTCGGAAGCTGGACTCCAACATGCAACAACTTTTTTTACGCTTGCGCAGCTGTTTTGCCCGCCGCTAACTCTGCGACTTCTCTTCTTGAAACCGCAAAAACCCATTGCGAGTTAGTGACATGAGGGGGGAAGTGCGAGTCAGTTGACTGAGGGGGAGGTGTGGTATAAGAACGGTTTGGAAGTTCACATGAAATTCGTGATTCTCACAACTTAGAACAATTGTTTCAGTTTTACCGTTCCCTGTCTCTCGAAGCTCAAGCGAAACCTAAGTTTCCACCTTAAACTGCGACATTTTTCTCGCCTACTTTAGGTTGTTAGAGAGAATTTGGTTTTCGAATGCAAATGCCATGGAATTTCAGCGTCCTGTACAACCCGTACTTGCTGGAAGACGCTTCCTTCAATTCGTCAGATCGGAAATAAATTAAAGGTGAACTATGTTACTGCTGTCCGAATGAAACCCTCGATGGTCGACACACCCGCTGGCCAGAAACCAGGACCTCTTGTACCAATATCTAAAGGTTCAGAGAAACCGAAATCCAATCGCTTAGTGTATCTGAATGACTCAGACACGTATTGTGCTCGAGACTTGCGTTTAAGAATCCCTGGAACGCAGGATCGCATCTGCAACAAAACTTCGGATGGTCACGGCAGCTGCGACTACTTGTGTTGTGAACGCGGCCACGACACCCACAACCTCACTGAGGTGTCGCAATGCAAGTGTAAGTTTGAATGGTGCTGTGAAGTGAAATGTCAGGAGTGCGTCGAAACTGTGGTCAAATACACCTGTAAATAAAAGCGAAAGAAGAGACACTTATATGGGTAGTTCTGCCGCAGTGTCAAAGGTAAACTGAACAGGTGCAGCGTAACTATACCACATGTACGGCAGAACACGCACAGAAAAAAGCAGCTTCATGTTGCATGCAAATCAGGCATTAGAGATGACAAAAAACGTAAAATGCATGTTAAAGTCACACAGACTGAGTTGACTTTACGGAGTACTGAGCGCAAGAGATTTTTATTAAATGTAGAGAAGTTGTAGAAAAGATAAAAATAAGCAATTTACGGAGGAAATTTCAGTAGGAACCGCGCGCAATTTGTCGAAGAAAATGTGAAATATGTATATAATTTCACACAAGAACAGTTTATTCGTCCTCGACTGAAATAAAAAGGGATGATAATCTCTGACTCCAAGAGTGAGAATTTTTTTCTACAAATTATTATCGCATCAGCAGATTGATTACAATGCATAGTTTACACTATAAAGGAAACAGAAAGAATCTGTTATTTCTTTTTAACCTAAAGTAGGAAAAGAGCTCTTATACCACACCTCTTGCGTCCGGAAGGTTATAAATGAACAAAGGACTGGGTGGGTGACGAGCGAATATGCCAATGTTCTTCAGTTCATTTGAAATGCTTTTATGGTATTTTTTTGGCTTTTATTTATTAGGGACCTCAACGCAACACATATTTCATAAAAAGAAAATGAAATGAAAGTGAAATGAGTTTTCGGTGCCCAAGCTCAATTTTACTCATGTTTTCTTTTATTTTATTTTTAAATAAAGAGCAGGGTCGTGAAACCAACTTGATTTGGTTCTTTTTCCTGGCACAAAACGCCAGATGATGGTACAATATGGAAATAACTTTACTTGACTGTCGCAACAAAGCTGACCTGGAACCTGGCGTTCACAATGCGATGTTTCCTTTTTTTCACTTGATTTGATTTTGGTGACTAGTCGATGTGTTGTGCTAAAAATGAGCAACTGTTTTAATTAAGAATTGCAATTGAAATTGCAAACTGAAGGGCCGTACTTTAATAACGTAGGCTAGAGGGTAAGAAACTTGTCGTAAATTATATTTTTACCCTTCTTTACGGCTCGCAAACAGCACTGTAACATGAATGGGAAAATGCATTTCGAAGTTTTCAATTTCTGCGACACTTTGAGTTAAGATATCTCCCGAGATTTGTAGCTATCATTCATTTGTAGTATCAAAATATTACAATGTTACAAAATGCCTGCGCCCTTCTTGGATGTAGCGAGTTCACCGCTAGTATCGGAAAAGGCAGACAGAAGGGAACAGCAATGCCATTAACTTTAGATTTTAGACTTTAACAGCGAGTGCGAGGTGTGGTATAAGACAAAACAAACTTCCTTCTCTTCAAAACGAAATAAAAAAAACTGAAATCAGAAAATCTTTCCAGTTCTTACCAATACGACTTTCACTCCATTACAAGAAATGAAATTTTTTTTTCAGACACTGAAAAAGTGTATTTGAAACTTTGCATCTCGATTCGGTTTCGGCAAAGGAAGCTATCAGTCCTGATAGTACTTTGGCTTCAGATCCCTTAACTTTACCAATGCAGCAATTTAAGGCTGAAGAATTTGGCTAGGAAAAATTATATCTCGTTATATCAGCTGATTTGTAGGGTGCTTCTGAACCGAAATGATTTCGTAGAGTGAAGGTCTTAATGGTACTATATCATTTTATCACTCAGTCTAACAACACAAGGTCTTGATCTGATTGAATCCTCCCCCCGACTCTCAAAAGCATATTTTCGACTTGTTCGCCTAATAATTTGATCTACTTTTCCAGACACTCAGTGAGTGTATATATGGGATAACAGGACGTGATTCCTTGCCAAAATATAGCTTGTTGCCAAACATTTAGTGTTTGCTTGGGGACCCTTCTTTTACTAGGTGCTCAAAGAGAGCCGGGAAATTCAGTGCCGCTGTCACGGCGCCTCGGCGTCGTGTGTTACCAGAACCTGCTGGCAGGCTCTTCCCTCCTTTAAAAAAGTGGGACTTCAATTAAAACGACGCTACGACAGGTCTGTTCTTGCACGAACTGTCAAATACCCTTCACGAGACGGTAAACGAGATGCCTATCTTCTCAAGTCAGACGATGGTGAGAAGCCCTCTCCGAAAGAACTGGTTTACATTGGCAAGTCGCCGAATTACTGTGACGAGCAAAAACTGAAACGAATTCCGGGCACGGTGGAGCGGAAGTGTAACAGAACATCCTCGGGTCCTGACGGTTGCGAGTTTCTGTGCTGCGGACGTGGGTATGATACTCATGAGATCGTCAGAAGATGGGACTGTAACTGCAAGTTTCACTGGTGCTGCTATGTAAAATGCAAAAAATGCAAAGAGAGGACCGAAGAATTCAGATGCAAATGAGCCGCAATGGAATGGGCCAATACCAAGACCAAAGGGTTGTGTGCAGTGCATATTAAAATAATTATGGATTGTCGCTCTTTTGAGTTATTCTGTCTTTGTGGGTCAGAATTTCTTTAAAAAAGCGATCTTTTGTCGTCTCTGAACGATTAATTTTCAAACTAGCCGGATTATTTATGTGAGAGTTTGAGTTGATAAACTGGAAGAATCGCTCAGTCGTTTTATTTATAGATAGAATTCATATTCTACTTGCCACTTTAGTAACGAGAGGAAACTTGAGCAAGTACTATCTTGTATTCCTGAAATATTATGTTATGTTAAGCCTCGGCCAAACGATCACAACATTTCAACGAAGCATATCACAACATTGTGAGGCGCAACATGTTGGGAGCAACATCATCGTCATTGGCTGCCAATTTTCACGTATAATGATGATGATGATGATGATAATGATATGGCTTGCGTTTGGACATGTTGTGACATTTTGGGTGTTGGTGGCTTACACTTGGCCATTCTATTTTTAACTTTTGAAATTTTGTCTTTATTTAAGCGACGAATTCGGTATGAACTAAACTATTGTGTCGGCAGTAATGTCGTCCTTTTTTAGCAGTCAAAGAACAATAGATCTGCCATAGCAGACGAACAATCGATTTGTGAACAATATTATTTTATTTAAAACTTTAATTGTGATATAATGAAATCAATAATATCGTTGTGATCTAGTTAAATAATCAAGGGTTTCCAAATAATGCATAACAAAATAGAAGACAAAGCGTAACTAAAAATATAGTTCATGGGTAAAGCGACATCAAATGACCCTGGCGAGAAAAAAAGGAATGGTCGTTCTGAGAGAACTAACGCTTTGTGGTTCGCGCGTTTTGTTCTGGCTCTAATTGAATGAGTTAGGAACCCTGATCTCGCTATAGTCACTGTTCTCAATGGTTGTTCACCATTTACACGGAGAAAACCAACCGGTTCGTTAACGGTTTGGCAAATAGAAAGCAAAAATGCAGGATGGTAATTTCGTTTCGGGTTAACCATTTACCATTTACTCAAAAACCCCTTTCTACCGAAAGAGAAAAGGACCAATTCAACCTGATCTTATATCCAGGATGGACATGAAAAATAGCAGATGGTAATTACATTTTCCATTCGAATATTTCCGATGGAAATTTTGGACTACCTTTCAAGATGTTCCATTTATTTTCGAAAATTTTCCGGCCGGTCGATTTAAAATTGTCTTAGCGAATTTACGGTCTAACCGAAATTTCCGTAATTCTCGAGTAAATGGGAAACAAACATTTTGTCAAAGTGAACAGGTGTGGACACAAGCTGCCGAAAATACTTTTTTTTATTTGATGACGAGATATACTTTATGCTCTAGAAGATAGTAGAAGACTAGCTATCATATTATAGCGTTGCGAAGTTATCGCAGTATTTAGCTAGTAATTTTATGTTGCCATCAGAAATGGCAAAGGCCCGTTATTTCTAAAAGAATGAGATTTTGAAAAGACGTGTTAACTTATTTAATTCTGTAGTTTTGAAGAAATACCGGAGTTAACTGAATGACGAAACTTACATGTTCGTGCGACACTGCAACAGTATCTGTCCTTACAAAATGTCAAACGCTCGAACTTGTTAGTTTCCCTTACTTACTTAGCTTCCAGGTATTACATATTTATCTTTATGAACACGTCAATATACTGAACGTTTATCAGATATCTTATGGAAATATCCCACTGAGACATATTTATAATTATATCATTAAGTTATTATATTTAGTTCAATAATGAAAAGAAGAGTAGATTTTTTTCGGTCTTCAAACTACTTTTCGGAATGCTCGGTATAATTTCGTAGAAAAATGATGAAAGAAAGCGAATGATGAACCTCGGTGTTGAAAGACTGACTAGAGGACAATGTTTTGATAGCTTAATTTTTTTTTGTTTTAATATTGCAATTATGTCGTTTATTGAAAAACATTTTGTTCAATATCCTGATTATTCAATGTAGATATGCAATTTTATTGTAAAATAGGGGAAAATGAGACAGAATCCAAACTTGAGAAGTACAGATACAACACAACAACTCTGTTCAATGTTGTAATTTCAGACCAGACCATAATGAAGACGACACAGTTCCAGATGACAATATTGACACTAGTAATGCGCCCAGCAGATTTCAGACAAAAAAAAATTACGTTGAAATCTTCGAAAAATAAAGATAAGGCCCCGAACTTCTCTTTCCCGTGTTCTAAATCGTAAGTCAATCTCTTCCTTCCCCTCAAAACGCCTTGACAAAAAACTCCCCCTATGGTCTTCAGAGAGTTTTCATGGTGTTAAGGATGCGTTACATAGGGGAAATCCCAGACTAGATTCGTAAATCCAAAAACGGAGTTTACATTTCTTCAGTTAACAGATTAATCCAAGATTACTCAGATTATGGTGCACAATTGGAACCGAAGAATCCACTCTAGGCGAGGATTCTTCGGTTCCTTTGATTTTCTTTCGATTAATGAAATCGAAGTGGAAAAAACTTGGTCTGTAACTTACAGTAGGAACCTTGAACTCGGTTAGTAAGAAACTATTTACATCGGAATACAACTAGACCGAGGTACTTTCCTAAAAACACACATTTAATGGTTATTTAAGCCACTGTACTAATTATTTGGAAGGATTTATTGAAAATAAGAACTCGAAAATGGCGAGTTCGTTAATTGATCATTTACTTTCTAAGCTAAAAATATCCTTGCAACCTGCTGATTATTTTACAAAGTCGGTCACCCATCCTCGATATTTGTCGATAATATATATATGAAGATAATTGATGTCAATGTCAAACATGAAGCTTCCTACTATAATATTTCCACAGCGTAAAGAGATGTTTCCCAGGAACAACAAAAGAAACGAGAAAATCCAATGCGAAGAGTTCTGGTCGCCGCAAACCCGCTAGCAACCGGATTTTCCGGTTACGTGAAAATCCTTTTCTACCATAGTATTGTTCAATCACAATGTTCGCGATTTGTGATCCATTTGGCACAGTGTTAAGCATCAAATTCTCCTTTAGTCACCATATCATAATCCTTTTTACGTTCTCTTCTTGAGACGAGCAGTTTCACGATCATTAAAAGCAGAATTAACAGGCACATGCATACGATCAAGTACAGAGTTCGCATCGAAATCTCGCTAAAACGTGGAAAATATGGCGATGCTTTGGGAGGTTCGAAGAACGAAATTTCCTCCGGTGTGTTTCCATCCACGACGAAAATCTCCGAGCCATCACGTACCTTATCCGTGCTGTTGGAGCGATTTCCGTTCTTAATTATTTCAACAGACAACATTAACAAAGCAGGTCGAGATCTGAAACGAGAAGAGTTCACCTTTGACGCACCATCTTCCAACATTGTGCCGTTTTCAACTTTTGCGGAGAGGCTATTATTTCCCGTAATAGTCCCTTCAGGTAATTTTTCCACGCCAAAGTTGGATTTGCAGAGAGATATCAGGACGACGAGACAGACAAAACGCTCCATTTTACCAAGCTCGAGAGTTTCCAACCACTGAATGGACCTCAGCAAGAATGGTGGTTAAATATTAATGTGGAAAACTCGTGATGCAACAGGTATCACTCAAGTTTACCAGCGGGTAAATCAACAGTTAATTAAACTTAAGAAACAAGAATGATTGTAGTCTTCTTATTAGACTGCATATTGTGCCCGGGCAGTGGACTCCCATGTAAATAGCACGAGGGTGCTCGTCGGAAATTTGGAGAAAATAAAACTGAGGGGTACATCAAGATCCTGCTTTTTGGGCGTGGCACCAAATTATAGGGGTGATTTTTTTTCTCCCCTAAGAGTTACCAATTCTAAAACAACCGTCATTGGCCCAATTTATACTGGAGACGGATCATTCATCAAGAAGGATCATCTGATCTGACGGATCATCCACTCAGCATAAATGCTCGACAGACTATGAGATGAACTATCGGTGTATCTTGTCACTCGTCACTTGTGCTTACACTAGACGAGCCTTCTGGACCGATTTCCGAGAAGGCGCGACGAAAAGGTTTGGGCCCTAGTCAAATCTTCAAGTCAGAGCATGGGTTCTGTTTGCCTTTGGACTTGCTATTTCGCATTCGTTCCATTCTTTAAACTCGTCAGACAAAAGTATCTTGTCAAAGTCCTTTGCGATTTCTTTGAAGACTTGATTGTTCGCCGATTTCTTCAAGCCTAGTGTCTCATGCCGCACGGCGAACTGTTTTTTCTAGTCAGCTCAGGAACAAGCGCAAGGTATTTAAGCTCTTTTCCGTCCATACGCAAGTGTTTTTTTTTTTACTTTCTGGGCTTGTGCGAACCGGCAGGTGTCTTGCCCGCCTTCTCCGCCATCTTAAATTCATAGTTCATTAAAAACAGGCGTTGGCTTCTTGTAGCGAGGTGTAGTTGTCGTGGATAGTTTTTTCATACACAGAGACGGATCATCCGTCTTGACGAGTTATCCAAGATGGTTCGTCCGACAAGACGGACTATCGCGATAGTTGCTCTGGGCAGAATATCCGTCTGCTTGCCCTTATTTATAAACACACGGATTATCAGACTAGTTATTGTCCTTTGCCCAAGCTCGTCCCAGACGGATGATTCGTCTGCTTGCCCGGATTCTGAAGACTAGCTATCGTTCTTTCCTCAAGTTCGTCCCCGACGGATGATCCGTCTCTGATGTAGATACGACCATTATCCCCTGTACATGTCAAATTTTTTCTGCTCAGTTTCTTAAAAGGCACACGGGGAGCTCCCACTGTAGATCTTGAGGCTGATCACCCTAACAAGTATAAAAACCGCTTTTTTACCCGTACAAGGTACGAGGAACAAAGGTCAGCGTACACTACGCACATGCATGTTGCGGGAGTGTAAAACGGCAAGAAGCCTTTCGTACGTGCGAATAGAGCGCGTGAGGCAGGGACAATACGCAAGCGGTGCACACGGTTCATTTCCAAGTTGTAGCATTGACAGTTGGTGAGAACAGTGCACAACATGCGACATTGAAAATTGAGTTCATTTTGTTCTCGCTTCGTGACGCACCAATTTAAACAAAGTGAACTTCATGCATAATGTTGCGGGGACAAAATTTTTTCTCATAGCGGAACTTTTTCGCGAACCGCAAGGTCACGCAGGAAAACCTCACTGTGATATGTCCCCTCTGCATGTCCCTGTAACCCGTCTTCTAATGGGTGTCCACCTTAACAAGACTCGATTCAAGAGCAATAGCAATAGTTTGGTATACCCTTTCAGTAAGCAATTCTAAACACGATCAAAATTATCTCGGTCTCTTGTTATGGCGTATTGTAACTTGTTATATGAGTGTATAACATTGAAAAATGTTGTACATTTGTTAAATACCTCATAAAACATGTATGAGCCGTACCGACGAAGACGTTCGGATCAAATACAGGCAAGGGAGGGTTTATATTCTGCGCGGGTCTGTTCTAAGAAGGCCTGGTTGATAAGATATCTGTTACACGACTTTATAATTGAATGAAAATAGTTGTGGATATATATAACAAGTTTCAAGAAGAAAAGGACAAGAATTTACAACGAACCCTTTCATCTGAGTAAAAGGTAGGGTACAGCTCTTAAGCTCTGGGCTTATCACGTACACCACTATAAGGACAAGAATTTACAACGAACCCTTTCATCTGAGTAAAAGGTAGGTACAACTAGGTACAACTCTATAAGAGGATTTTGCTTTTTTTTGATTTTTCTTTCAGCGAAAAGTCAACAAGGGGTAGCCGAGTCGCTTTAGTAAACACTGTAAAGGATTAGAGCAGAAAACTTGAGTATTGTCAATCATAAACTTAAGAATAATTTTCAAGAGCAGCGCGCGATCGTTGTCTCTAAGCGCATAGAAAACGAGCGAACCAATCCGATTGGCGGATTTCAAACACAGTAGAACACAGCTGAGTGTATTATTCCTAAAAAGGTTCACGAGATTAATTCCAAAATCTGGACTATCCCTAAGGCCTTCTCTTTAATACCTTAAAATATGGAAGCTAGAGGATTTTATTCTATTAAATAAATCTAGATGACTTCGACAAATCTCCTCTCTACGTAATAGTAACAAGTTCGTTAGTCAGTAGATGTCACGCTTGAACAAAGTTATTCAAGGAAAGTAAAGAAAAAGGTTTACAGCAATCAACAAAATAAGGCTATCTATGCTAAATAAGTGCTTAGTAATATCTACAAAAACTTGCCTGCATACGTACTTCATGCTATACGCTGTGTTGAGACTGAAACTGTCACGATTTACCCTTGATATGCAGGTTTTCTTTGTTTCATTTTGTGTTCCTTTTTCAATTTTTTTTCTATCACAACTAATAAAAACACGTTCAGATTCGTTAGCTGCTATGACCTCTTTCGTTGGTTGGTCTTTACAAGAACAATTCTCTTACAGGAAAGTGATTTTATAACTAAGAAAGTGACGAAAAAAGTAGTTTGCAACGAAACCAGTTTAAATAGGCTTACAAGAATACGTGAATATGAGAAATCGAATAAATACAAGGACCAGACTAACAGGTGAGAACTTTACAAACCAAAACAAAAAACGAAATGGAGCTATTATAATATTACAGTGCTCTGTGCTTTGTAATCCTTCATTAGTTCATTATTTGAATAATAAACATTACTGAATGAAAGCAAATACACAGACATTACATGAAGAAATTTAATAGCGCGTCAGTGGCATGCTTGAGCGCATTCGTGCAAAACCTTGAAGTTAGCCTTCCACGCTGTGAATAATATCGACACTATTCTTTTCCACTTGTCCAGGATTCAGCTTGCTTTCACAGCTGCTACCGCGATAAAATACCTGTTCACTACTAACATACTTAACAAGTTCGACCTCGTCGGTTTTCTGCAGCTGCCCAAAATTGAAGAAACATGCGCCTTTACATCGTATTACAAGTTCATTTGTGTTCATACCATTGTCCACCTTCAAAATTTGCGTTTTCATAAGCTGACAACGTGACTCGTATTCACTTGCACCTGTGCTGTATCTCTACCTTCGTGCATTTGTGGCATCGTATCTCGCAACACCAATGAAATTTACATCTGCATCTGTCCGTCGTCGTGACCTTTACTGACCTAAACCCTCGACCACAGCATAGGTCTTCGCAACTATCCGTGCCATATCCGGTGCTACAGGTTCGTCCTACAGTGCCTGGAAATTCGTGCTTCGCGCTTCTGACACAGTAGTTAGGGGAGTCCTTCAAGAAAACAAGGGCGTCGTTGGGTGGCTTTTTATTAGTGCTTCTTAATTTGCTGTTGTCTCGACGATTTCCAGGGTTCTTTTTCCTCTTCATGACAAAAAGAATATCCATCGCATTTTTCTTCTCCATTTTTACGCGAAGAGCATTGTCGTATTTCTTGTGTAGCAAGTCGCCGATCGCCCGGAACTGGGCACTATGCCTCTGACAAGTTTTAATGTTGCACGATCCAGAGAGGCCATGACACTTGCAAGACACACGGGCTTCCTCACTAACAACCTACGAGGGAAGTAGATAAAAATACTACAATTAATACCATTGCAAATATAGTTCGAAAAAATAAGTGGGTTATTGTTACCGGACAAGATGCAATACTAATGATGACGATGACAATGACAAACACGATGATACAATTACAATGACCGGCTCAATAAAGTTTCAAATAAATCAGTACAAAAAGGTGATAGTAAAACTACTGGGTGCAATCAAATGAATTATATCTTTGCATTAAGTTCAGTCATGTAAGACGTGTAATAGAAGTTCAAGGACAACATACCAATTAGCTAAATGAAAAAAAAAACATTGATTAAAGACCATGTCACCAGTTGTTGACAGATCTTTCTTAACGAAGGAATAATTTAAAACAGTGTCAGTCAGTCTGTAGGCAGTTCATATGTTTGTCTGTTTATTAATAGCTACACGTCATCAGTGTTTTACATATGTTGTAATGTACGTTATTATACATTATTACATTATTGCTTTTATGTTATTATACACGCTATATAGCAATTTGGAGCAATTTCGAACAAACGCTCTGCAACAAGCTAAATAAATGGTGCACTGGTAAGTTACATAGGGACAGGCGAGTTTTTTAGTCTCGGTAGCACATTGGGGGAACGCTAAAAAGGGAAGAGATTCCGAAGGCTCAATCTCGTAAAAAAGGCAGATGTACCATAACGTTTTATGAGGAATATCCAAGCCTTGCGTACTACGATTGGCCAATTCGAGCGTCAGTTTTAGTTCCATAAAGCACGCGCGCCCTATGCAGATCTGATCTCGTCGCGGCAGAATTTTGGACAATTTGAATTTATCTAAAAGGACCCAAAGGCTAAAGAGGCAAGAGCCGCGCGTGGGAAAAGTCACTTTATTGATGACTGATGAGTAGGTCTGAAGGGATGCATTGAAAGAAAGACATAAGGTTTGCTGGACACTACACAAAGAGACATGTGACTGAGTCCCCGACAGTGAGATACAGGCAGACCTGAGGCGAACTAGTCATTAGCCAGGTTCATGGGGTCTAGGTGACACTTCAACAAATAACGTTATGTTGTGCTGAAAAATAATCAATCATTCTGAGACGTACTGAGGTTAGAATAAAAATCAGTGCGTGACTGTCGCTGGAAGCTTGAAGCATCCTTTTGGGACTCTTTATTAAGACTAGTAATACAACCATCTCTTATCGATTCCGGGCAAAGAGGAGCTTTATTCGCACAGGCTGGTAAACCCCATTAGTCAACCAAACAACACAGTTTTCATCCATGTTACACAAGAAAGCTCGTGAATATGTTAATGGCTAGTGTGAAGGGTACAAGACAATACTCTTATATTTTTCATTAGTTTATTTTCATTTTTTTATAAAAAAAATGCTAAAAAGTGGTCTAACAGGCTACACGACTCTAAACGTCAATGTTTGGCCAGTTTCTTGTGAAGTTATCCAGTTGTTAACAATGAGAGATGAAAGCTTCATAATTCTAAGACCAACATTTATGTAGGGTAAATGTAGTATCTTGTAGATTAGAGATATGTTCATGGAGACAGGGTACATATCTTTATATTCTAAATGGTTAATTCCCCATTTTACAGACTCTATACAAAAACTATTCCAGGCCTTTACCTTAAGGCTTTTTTCACTGATTAGGTTACATGCGTATTTGAAAACTTTCAAAGAATACTATTCACACAATCCAATATGTTATGTACTAGTTAAAAAGAGCACTATATAATGTAAAACAGATATTTTTCCTTTATTCTATATCTTTAAGTGGCATCTAAGTAACATACAGTATGGCCTATCATATAAATCTTTGAACTGAATTGAATTGAGCGGTCCCAGATATCAAAGAGGAATTGCTACTTTTAAGATATTTCTTTCTCATTGGTCTTTAATGTCGAATTTCACTCCACAGAACTGTACGTTTCATTGTCAGGCGTAAAGTACTTTGTTTATTCATAGAATTGTTCCTCGTGTCTGTAGGTAAACATTCGTTTCCTTGCTCTTGTGAGATAAAACAAGTCTTGAAATCGCTTGGTAGATATTGGACGTACTTAAAGGCAAACGTTTTTGATCTCTTTGCTGTTACAAGTCTTGCACTTGACGTAGCAGCACCATTGAAACTTACACTGGCACCTTTGCTGGACTATAGACACATTTTGACGGAATCCTCGTCTACAGCACAGTTCATTACAACTGCCATGACCCTCGATGTCAGTTTTGCATTCTCTTCCAGTGGTCCCTAGTGTTTTATCGTCTTTGCTTTGCACGCAGTAGTCAGGTGAGCGTTCTACGTAAACCAGGTTGCCTACGGTTGGTCTGTCTAAGGTGCTTCTGCGTTTTCCGTTCCTCTTGTAGCCGACATCTGATTTGGCTTTTAGGATCCGTCCAGTTCTTCTGTCATATTTTACTTTGCTCGCCTCATCATACTTCTCCTCGAGAATGCCTCCAATCTCCGAAAACTTGACGAGCTCTTTCCAGCACGTCTTCATTTCACAAGAGCTCGTTACTCCATGACACTTGCACCTGCGTATAGTATTTTCTTGCACGACCTAAACGTGATGAAAACAACAAGGGTTATTTGCTGCGGCAGAGGATTCTTTGAAGGGATCTTTATTGTACAGAAACCAATTCATCTTCAGGAATCGCTGGTGACACGCGAAAGAAACAATGAAGGTACCAGTTGCGGAACTACACAGCTCTTCAATTGAAGGGCAAAATGCAGGTCTCGGGTTACATTTCAAAAAGTGGATGATGGAACACCAATGCACAAGAGACAAGATGACAATACTATCCATGAACCACAACTGGATGATGACTTTCAAACCTCAGTGAACGCTTCAGAATGAAGTAGTGTAGGCAACAATCGTTATGAACATGGTAGCATGCAAATAATGTTGTAAACTGGA
>Ga0126337_10000073_pt1 | contig 33747 bp, 29 predicted proteins | sample DipCmetagenome_FD_92527 | JGI IMG/M metagenome (GOLD analysis project Ga0126337, IMG submission 92527) | Coral microbial communities from La Bocana,Puerto Morelos, Mexico - Diploria C A metagenome | ecosystem: Host-associated > Invertebrates > Cnidaria > Coral | place: La Bocana,Puerto Morelos...
TGCCGAAAAAATACAGGAATGGCAGCGGACAATAGAAACGGGAGACTCAGAACTCCGCGAATATCACGCCGAAATGATCGAGTACACGAAGAGGTCGTCGGAGCGTATCGTGAAGGCCATGACAAAGGTCACGGCCACGGCCATCGACAGCGAAGAGTCGCTCATTTTTAATGACATTCAACAGCACTCGTCGCTCGTGTTCTACATGCAGAACAGAGCAAAATTGCAGCAGAAGATAAAGGATGCCAAGAACGAACGACTTCAGATGGAACGGATCCAGCAGGCTGTGTTGAGAGATCTCGATTTCTTACGTAGCACGAAACCCCTAGACAATGTTCACTTGGCTTCTCACACACTCACTCTAGATAATGGAACTAGTCCCGTCTGACGGACAGGATTACATTTGCCCGACTACCCGTCAACAGTTTAGCCGTCTTTTGGAAACCACAAACACGACAGTCTCTGCATCGCCTCCTCCGTGGCATCGAGAAGATCCGGGCGATGCTCGATACGTACGCAGGCCGCGACAACTTCGGGCGTCCAAGCGAGCCAGACCGTGCAATAAACTGACGGCGGCCAAAGGACTTCACGGTGGAGAGGAAGCCACTAAAATGCGTCGGAAACGCATGCTGAGAACGGGCTCGGCCACGTTGACTATTCAGCCGACCAGCGACGAGGATGCGGCTTTCCTCGACGGTTTGATGGGCGATGCTGGAAAGTGCCTGGGGTATCCCGAATGGTTTCAAAACTACAAAACGGCGTTACAGTCTCGTCTAGTGAAGGATTATGGAGAATTAGACGAGTACGACAAACGAGACATCAAGCTTGTGTTCGACAACGTCTCGTTGCGTTGCCACTTGGAAGCCATGGCACCTCTATTTCAAGAAGACACCGTACCGGATCGCTGGCACGTCCCTTCCTCTCTATCCGTGCTGGGACGTCCGATGACTCGTCGTCATCTCGAGCTCGTCTTGTCTTCCAAATGGAATGGCGTGTTCAATCCGATGCAATTGAGACCTTGTCACGGATGGCAAGGGGAATGCCTCATTTTCGACGAACATGGTCGCAGACCATTTGAGCTACCTCCGTATCGTCTGTTGAACGATCATCTGGAAATGGTCGACGTCCCGAAGCATGATGTTCGATGGCATTGGAGTCAACCCATGTGCCTGGTATGCCGAAACAAGTCTCTTCACTTCCCTCTTTTGACCAGGCAAGGACGTGAAATCGAATCGGAAGACGTAGAATGTGGCACACTAGAGGTCATCGTCTCCGTTGATGTCCGAGTTCCATTTGGCACGGAACAATACACGGATGACCCGACACACGGCGAAAAAGGTAAAGAAGCCGTGCCGTGCAATGGACGATTGACTCGTGTGCGGATGGTGATTGCCTTCCAGACGGTTAATTGGATGGGTATGGCATCGAAGGCGAGGCCCTTGGCGCCGCATTGATATATCTGTGCATTTTTTCGTCTCAGCGACTCAAATGTTATTAGATATCTTTGTAACGGAGGAAGGTTCCTATCCGCTTCTTCAATTATCGAGCTACCCAAGGTTTCTTTCTCATTCTTGAACCAGGTTTTCTTTACCCAGGCGTCGTTTCTTTCCCAATTGATGATGCAAGACAGTGTTCCTTTTTCCCCTAGAAGTTGATCGCCGTGATACACGAGAGACACGTTGAGTAGCTGGGGCATGGACACGACGTGAACAATGGCAATCGTCGGGCAAACGTCGTTTATCTGGCAAACAAAAGTTACAAGGCCATTACTTCTCCCGTGTAAAGATGAGATGTTGGTTCGCGTAGCCTCATCGAGGTCCAAGATGCGAGGAGGAGATTGCCTACAGAAGGGGTCACTGGTAGGAACGACCGTCCACGATCCCCTGTTTGTAAAAGAAAATTCGTTTAACACAGACGCATGAGTATCCCCGCAATCCACGGCACGAGATTCGTTTTCCATCATGCAATAGTGGATTATAGTCGCGCATTTGGAGACAGTGATCGATTTTACTAGGGGCAATACCCACGACCAATAGAAGAATGCGAACAGCAGATAGAAAATCTTGAAATACATTGTTGTCGTTTTACAGTCTGTGATGCGCACTCTGGATGCTAGGTATACGATTCGACTAGAAGAAACTACAAAGTAAATTAATACTCTATGCCTCAGTAATAATATAATTAAGATATTAAGATATATATATATATTATATATATATTATATATATTATATATATATAATATAATATATAAAAATATATATATATATAATGTATATATATAATATACTACAACTTAAATATATTAAATATTGCTTATAACAAGACAGAAAGCCTAGCGCTCCTCGATGATTGTTCATTCTTGCACCGGTCGCCCTGGAAAAATAATAAAAAAATACAACAACCCCAAGGTGTTACTTCTAGCCTTGCCACTACTCTTGACAGTCAAAGATCACACAAAATAATTTACAATAATTTTTTTATTGAATTGGGTCAATCCATAGATCATGGATGGAGCGTTACACACACGGTTTTAATAATTCTTCAGGTCGTGGATATCCTTCTCGGTCGGGACCAGGGATACCCTCTAGCAACCAGGCTTTTAAATTTTTGTTGGGTAATTTGTCTGCCCATTGGAAGAACCCACAAGAACGCTTGGAGCATCCGAAGAACATTCGTTCCGGGTTGCTTTTAGAGTGAGACTGCTTTAAGTCCAAAGGAAGAGCGCAGTAGCACGACATTCGGGTCAATTTTGCATTCAGATAGAATTCGTGCAATTGACGTTTTGCAGAGCGTAAAAAATACGCCACGTCGCACACGGCAGCACAACGGACAAAGCAGTTTTCGACTGGACACTTGTAGTACCTCCAACATCCGTTCTTGCTGGTGCTTTGTCTCAGTTGTAAGACTGCGGAACCGTGTACGGGGCAAAAGTACTTAATCTCTGTGCTTCCTCTGGTCGTTGGAACATTCTCACAGGGATCGAGTCATTGGTACTGCAAGACTGCTGTTTCCAACCTTCTTCGAGACCGCGGAGAAAGTCGTCAGGATCAAAGGTGTCTACCTCCTCCAGTACCTGCACTTCCACTTGTTCCCCATTCTCCACAATGGGTGGCAGTTCGCGAAACGTCTTCTCGATGACTATGAAAGAAAAAATATATTCATGAGTTCAAGAATGTGCTGTCTCTGGATATGCTTTTTTGTATGTGAGTTCAAAATACCCGTTCTTTCATTGAACCATTTGTCCGAAATGAGTTGTACGTTACCTCTAGTGGGGTCCTGTTTGATTTTCTTGCAGAGCTTCTTGTCTTTTCTCTTTTCCTTTTCCCGTTTCTTCAGTGCACTCGTTCTTCTCTGATATCCCATCTGATGTGGATAATTGTAAAATGAATAGTCGTCGTGGTCGTAATCAGCAGATGCACCGGATCTGACCGTATGTTCTGATGGCAAGTAGCTGGCTGGAGATTCCTCTGAACACGCCTGGGGCTGCTCCATGTTCTTTTCGGTACTCGAACGCTCAGACCAAACAGCTGTCTGCGAGTGGCCAGAACGGACATGGTGACACATTTTTATATATGCTACGCGAGGAACCAATCAGCATCCAGTACTTTCCCGTGACGTAATGTCGACCTCAAAGTTAAATTCTTTGTTGGACCTTCCTGGGACATGACTGCAGCGAAAAGATCCTTTAAGCTGTTAACGGAGATGAACGGATTGGTTTCGGTCGTGAACGAGCTATGAGTGCAATTCGAACAAAACCATTGCGCGAGCGTCTGTGCAAATCGCCCCGTAAAAACGAGCTATGCCCGATCTGCGAGGACATCCCATATCAAGATCCAAGGCAATCGGCGTGTGGTCATCGCTTTTGCGAACCGTGCATAGCCAAACTCTTAGGCAACAACAGTAATCAATCCATTTGTCCAGTGGACAAGTTACCCCTCGTTCCAATATTCCCGGATGTCTTCTACAGGAGAGACATCAAAAATTCCGAATGTCATTGTGCGTTTACCACGAGGGGATGCAGTTGGAAAGGAATCCTTGCCGATTTGGAAGAGCACGAAGAGGGATGCGGCTATACGGAGACGACGTGTCAAGAGTGTGGTGCCTCGATAAACAGGGTGGATTTGAGGCTGCATCAAGAACGAGAATGTGCGCATCGTCTGGTGCCCTGTCGCTACTGTTCACAACCCGTCAAGGTCGATAAAGTCGGGGATCACGACTCGCAGTGCCAAGAGATTCCCATGGATTGCCCTCAGAATTGCGGCGTCAAAAACCTAACGCGTCGGTCTCTGGATGATCATCTATTGACTTATTGTTCAAAGGTTACCCACGCGTGTCAGTTCGAAGAGTACGGATGCGAGTTCAGAGGTAATTGGACAGAGCAAGAAAAGCATCGGTCGGAAAACCTCGACTTGCACATGGTCCTGTTGCTAAGGAACGACAAGCAGCGACAGGCCACGGTGTCTCGTCTCGTGCAAGAGAACGAAAGACTGGCGAGTGAGCTGAAAGAGTTAACACAAAAACTAGAAATCGCCTCCTCGGAAAGGGGAAAAACGGATGCCGCGCTAAAAGAGTCAGATGGAAAACTCGCAGACGCCTTGAATCAAAAGGAAAGGACAGATGCCCTGGCGTCGCAACTCGAAGAAGTCATCGAGACTATTCGATTGCAGGGAAATTCCACCAGGCAACTAGAAAAAGGCCTTAGCTCTTTAACTCCTCTCGATACCTGCGAGACTCGCAACATGCGCGGGTCACTCTGTGATATGGAAAGACGCCTCTGGTTGCTGGAAAATTCTTCCTTTACTGGAAATTATCTCTGGAAGGTAGAGCATTTTTCAAGGCACTTGCGCGAGGCAAAAGAAGGGAAAAGAACGTCGCTCGTCAGTGCCCCTTTCTATGTCGGTCGATTTGGATACAAAGCGTGTATCATCTTGTACCCAAACGGACAGGGCAGTGGTAGAGGAACGCACGTGGGAATTGTTCTCTCGATAATGAAAGGCAACCACGACCAGGTACTAAGTTGGCCCTTTCATTTCCCAGTGGAACTTCGTTTGCTTGGTAAACACGGCATCGCTATAAAAAAAACCTTCACACCAGGCCGTGAGCTCGCCTGTTTTGAGAGGCCGACAACAGGGATGAATCCTGGGTATGGATATTTGGAATTTTGTCCCTTGAGTCTTCTGAAAAAAGATTACATACACGAAGACACCGTTTTCATCTTGGTCAACGTCAAGGGCGCAACGGAACAGTCGCCGTCATTTCTATAACTGAATGAATAAACACCAATATAGTCTCGATTCTTTGTCGTTTATTTTTTTTTCTCAATTCACACCTCTTTTGGTCCCGTCCATTTCAAATCACACGTAACGATACCCTTTAGACGAATCATATCCAAAGTTAAGTGCCAAGCGAGTATTGTTCTGTACTTCTTTCTCTATTCCCATACCTGGAGCAGACAGGGTCATGAGAGAATAGCAGACACGTCGGATAAATGGTTTCCAGTCTCGACCCTCTGTCCACTTAGACTTCATGGCCGATCGAATCAACGTTTCTGCGCTCTTATAGTTTATCTCTACCAGACAGACAAAATTCCCGCACCGCCACGGAAAACGAACGGCATTGGCCAGTTTCTCGAGACAATCGTATAGCATCCCTTGTTCGACCTCTCTGGTCATGTTCTTGGTATGCGTGATGCGACTAAAATGCACATCGCCAAGGGTGGGTTGCTTAGACAGCATTTCCGCTACACTTCTCACTCCAAAATCTTTCACCTTTTCGCAAAAGTCGCACCCGGCCATCAACAGGACGAAGACGGCAACCAATCTTTGCTGGGCCTCGAGAGTGGACCACTTCGAGGGTTCGGGCAACGGGTGCCCCGAGAAGAAAAACGTCTCGGGAAAACTCTGTAGACAATACTCTTCGCGAATCTTCGGTTCTTCCAATGGACAAATCGTGCACAAATCGACGCATTTCGGAGTGCGCTCTCGCTTCGACCCCGGCTTCAAAGTGGTAGTCAGCAACTTAACTTTGGTTCGATCGTTAAAAGAAAGTTTCTTGGCCCAGTACAGATCCGGCGAGCCCATCGAGATCATCGACGCCAAAATATCCGTGTCCACCGTGGACATCAAACACGGGCCCTGAAAGTGCTCCACGACGAGACGTCCCAGGCGAACCATCATGGCGTCGGCTTCCATGTCGATCTTTTCGTTGAAGTAGTCTCTCAGAGGTTTGGTGCCGTCTGGGCGGTCCCCGGCCACGCGAAACCACCCAGACGTCTGATCGTACTTCGAGTGCCATCCTCTGGCTAAAAACACGTCCACTCCATTCGCCTTTGGCGCCCCGATCAACTCGATCTTCTTGCGTAGGCTCTCGACCAGCCTCCACACGTTTTCTCTACATAGGATATAGTCGGATACAGATCCCTGCCACATTTTCAGACCATCCTTTGTCACCTTTACGGGCTGCATCATCCTCTCGCCTTCGGGTCCCAAGATCTCTAGGGCTTTCTGACGTAGTCTGTACGGTATACCGCGAGCTTGCGAGTCTACTCTCTTTCTGGCAGTGACGCTTTTGGCGGCAGGTCGCTCGCCATCCAGAACGTAGTACGCCGCTTTTAGGTTAGGTAGCCTCCCCGTCAATCCACGCTTGACGTCCAGTAAACGGTCGACGATAAATCCGACCAGTATTTCGTCCGTGAATGTATCCATCTCCACCACGTACTGGTCGTTCGAATCCTGCTCGATCGTCCCGATACCCAAACCACTTTCGATGCATCGCGATAGTGCCTTCTCCAGATCATCGTCTTTGATGGTGGTATGAAATAAATCCGTGTTCGTCCGAACCCAAGATCTGACCAAAGGGGGAAAAGCAAATACCATTTGGGTCAGGTCGAAAATGACGCACGTTATCTGCTCGTAATGTTCTCGAGGCTTGACTTCGAGAAGATTGTGTGGCTGAGATGGAGTCTGCCGTCTACCCCATACCTGATGGGGTGTTTGATCCGGCCACGCCATCTCCACGATGCGAGTCAACACGGCGTGTTCGCATATGGCAGGAGCTACTCCCTTTCCGAGTTTCTTTCCATTTCTTTTCTTTTCTGTACGTTGTCGACTAAAAATTTTTACGATTTCTATATAAAAGACAACAATGTTAAAATGCCCAGCCAGAAAACTCGTAGAATTCAAACTCCCGTCAATGCCTTCAAGAGTGACCACAACCGTGTTCAATAATCACATTTTATTTGTCTTAACAAGATTTTAGCCTCACCGGATACAAAAGGATCGGTTCGCGTTGACACCCTAAAGTCACAAACACTTGTTCCTCGTCATTGATGCCGGGATAGGATCGAGACATCGTGGTGGCTACTTGAACAAAAATAAAAGGTGTCTTCTCCTTGGGATTGTCTCGACTCGAGTAGGAAGCATTTTCCTCGTTGGAGACAAATGCATCGAGAAACGCATTCTTAGGCTTTTCGGTGATTACCAGGTCCACATCGGGATAGTAATCCAGATGTGGATTCGCACTTGCTACCACGTTCGGATTCTTCTGACGATACACCAACCACAGGGTGAACGGAGAAGATGTCCCCTTCTCGCACAAGGTGTCATCCATGAAGGGTATGACCATCTCCCCCTTCCCACAGCTTAGAAGGGTCAGCATATCGAATTCGGCATCTATCTTTTTCTTGTCGCTGAAACACACACCTATGGGTCGAAAGAGATCGTACAAATCTTGAGGGCGCACGCACGTCGCCAAGAGCGATTCTACTCCTGCAGCTGCCTGGCTTCCGCCACTGGTCGTGGTGGGCCGACTCCACCCGTAGATGGTGCGCTGATGATCGGCCAGTTCAAACGCCTCTGCTTTCTGAGCACTCACCGAGCGTCTCAACTGTCGTACTCGCAACACGTACTGTTCTACGTAAGCCTTCACATCGCTCAACGTGATACACGTGACTAAATCACCGTGAAGATTGCTAGCCACGTGGTAATCTGGGGTCAAACAACTGATCAGTTCTTCGCGGTACGCGTGGTCGCCTTTTTTCATGGAAAAACCCTTGACGAACACCTCTTCGGTAGTGTCTTGTTCCACCGTTCCATAGGGATCATCTCGGGCTACACGACGCAGCACGTCGATTCCTCGGTAGCAGAACACGAGTTGCCCGTTGCCCAGACTCAACGACTTCCCCAATGGCCCGTAAGTATTGATCCATATGTCGTGAGTTACCGGATTGTGCTCCTCATCCGCTGGAATGAAAGGGTCGGCGTCATAATGGTATCCGTTCGAGGGCCAACCGTACAGATACGATCCTTTGGAAAACTCTCGAATCTCCTCAATGCTGCCCATCAGACCCGGCCAGGGGGACATGTCAAACTGGCCGAGTGATCGTTTCGGCGACGAAAACGAGTCTGTTGCTTCCCTTTCTTGATCCCATGCGCGTTTCCGATATTCGACCAGGGGGGCTCCGTTCAACTCCATGTTCCTCTCGTTTGACTCTCGTTAGAGTTGCGAGGTTGAAGAAAATTAGTAACAGACGCGTTTCCACTGGTGCTGTGGCCATTCCTCTTTGTTGGACGTCCAGAAGCTTTCGAGTGTCCTTCCGTCAGGATCCGTCCATATCAGTTTCTTGGGAGCCATGAAATCTACCCAAGGGCCGTATTGTGTCATCACTCGAAATATAGATGCCTGCATTGTCGACTTCAACAATGTTTCCGGTGTCTTTTTTAAGGGACACATTATATCGACTTCCTGTCGCAATCGCGTGTCTGCGTCGGTATTGGTGCCGTGCTCTAGTCGGTCTAGGACTGCTATGCTCGACCATTTGATCAATTCAGCACTGATCCCATGACACAAGATACTCAAGTGTTCAGACCAACATCCCCGATGCGGGATCTGAACGGCAGGTCTGCGCACATTCTCTACTCCCTCGTGTAAAAACATGTCGAGATACTTCAGATTACCTTCTCCGTGCTCGCTTTCTTCCTCCAAGATCATAGCTTCATCTGAATCTAAATGTGAGTCAGAATGTTCCGAGTACAGCGGGTTTTCAGAATCGATTCTCGACATTAGATCTGTTATCCGAGTTTCTGTGATTTACAAGCGCGTGGATGACCTAGTCATGCGTTGCAACCGATGTATGACCAGGTGCATCAATGCTTTCCATGCGCAATCGGTTGGATTTAGTCTCTGAAACGATTTGACCAGACTGGCGGCTGCCAAACTAAACGCAAACGACTCTGTCATTTCTTCAGGATAGGACTTAGACAAAACTCGTTCCGTGCAAGCCATGGCCTCGTAAAAATAATGATACCCACAATCGCAGCAAGGCCAGATGTCGAGTACGCATATCTGAAGCATCCATCCCCACAGGGCTTCTTTGCAGTACATATTAGAACGTCAAGGCGAATGATAGCGCAGTTGCAACGAACGCCTTTATGACTCGCAATACGTATCGACCGTTGAACTCTCTCTCTGGGCCAAAGGCTTCGAAGAGTCGATGGGGCTTCTATATTCTTTGCACGCTCGTCGATCTCAGTTTCTTCGCGCTTGCCTTGGTTTTGTGTCGCGGTCAAATGACTCGGGTTAAATGGTGGCTTATCGTTAAGACAACGGGGGCAATAGTTTACCGTTTCATATTGTTATTCGAATTTGCAGCAGTTCTGGCCACCTTCGTGGAACTCGTCAACCGGTTCAAGTCGCACGATTATCGTCTCGGGCAGCAGATATTCGATCCGTCTGTACCTCGTCACCATACGTTGCCATTTATATACGCCGCCTTCGAGGTCGTATGCATATTTTGCACGATATTCGCACTGACGAAAAACGAAGGCAGGTGTCGCTACATGACTCTGACCGCCGCTATATCGACGACCGTCTCCCTGCTCAAGTATGGCACGTGCATCTACCGCGCCTGTTTCCAGTGTAGACGGGGCGACCAGGAATGACAAAGAAGAGAGAGTCGATCTGTTGGCCACCGCTTGCGTCAACCTTGCCATCGTACTTTGTGTATTTGCAATTTGGTCGACCTATTCGCCGATGACGGTTCCTAATCGGGATATCACTGTCACCCACATTCGCCATTTAGTACAGCACGGATCCGACCAGGTTTTCGTTCCCTTGTCTGCTTCTAACGTCACTCGGCTGGGACTCGATGGCAATGCCGTTTTTCTGGTACTATTCCCTCGTAATTGGCAGACGGCTAGCTGGTCGCACGTCGTTGTCCACTTTCACAGGTACCCGTTCGACAAAGTGAAAGAAATCGAGGTCCACCTTCGCCAGCCAGAAATGCGGACGTTGGCGTGGGTCAAAGATCGCTTGATTTTGGATGTCTCGTTCAACAAGACACTGCTCCGATTTTCCCATCTCCTCGTACCTTGCCACGGGCCCCGCACGACATTGGGATTCGCTTTCTTTAGACTACAGGATAAACGATGGGACGAGGCCGTGATCGTGCGAGCCTCGAGGCTGGTGCATTCTTTTCCCTTGGTGAAAATCGACGAGACCACGTGGCTTGCAGGGATGCCATCAGACAGAGATCGGTGGCGGGGCCGCGTCCGACACATCGTGGACATCCCTGGCAACGTAACGCTGTTTCTGCAATCGAAGGAGGGTCTTTGGTAGTCTGGCAAGCAGGATTTGAACGGACACATTCCTGGAACCACGGATCCATGATAATCGTCCATCAATCTTTTAATTCCACTTAAATGAATACCTCACCTAGACCTCGCAGTGACGAACCGTCGTCCCCCACAGTGGCGGGACGTCTGCGACTTCGGCTAGAAAATGACGGAGAATGGTGGAGGCTGTTCGATGCCATTTCGTCCCGGGAAGAGTTTGAGAAAACGCTGACTAGTCTGGGTATTTTCAACAGTCCGCGGCTGAACAGAGACTTTATTGAAAACAACTCGTTGACGACGATCGTTCGTGAACTATGGTGGAATCACAAGGGCCATGTCGCGTCCGTGCCCGATCAGATAAAGGTCGGGTTTGCTCGCCTCTTGGATGTCCTAACTGGAAGAGACCAATCTCGTCGTGCGTTGGCGATGGTCATGGCCTTGACTCCATTGTGTGCAATGTCACCCGACAAACTAAAGATCACATTGGGAGAAAAGATCGACATGGGTGTCTTGTGCGGACACGACGAGGAGACGCGCATGGCTTGGGCGTGGTTCAAATCTTTACTCTGTACCCTCGTAGCGTTTTTCTGCCAGGGAGTCCATCCCCCGACTGTAACGTCCTTTGGTAACCGCGATTCCATGGAAATGAACGAAATTCTCGAACGCACTTCTACTTCTAAGAAAGGTGTCAAGTGGAAACTCTCGAAAGAAATACAGACCGTGGACGGAGACTGGTTGACGGCCAGTTTTCAAGGGGATCACCGACCCTACACGGTCATCTGTTGGTGGTGGTCTGCAGACGAGGAAATGATACGAGAAACCACATTGGATGAATTGATTGCAGCTCGAATAACGGGTCACTGCAAAGAGGAGGGTATCAAGGGTATGTGGTTGAAAGGACACCCGGACATGGTTTTGAGTGCAACAGAGTTAAAGAAATTGAGAATCTCGATGGATCCGTGGGAAAGAGTTGACAAAACAGACATCCCTTTAACGACCTCGGCAACCAGGTCTTTTGAAATACCAGAAGGTTTTGACCCTTCCAACCTGTCTTGTCCCCTGGTACACGAGATCACAGGCATACCGTTTGAAACCGTTCGGGGATTTCCCTGTGTTCAGAAACAACGTCATTTGATTCTTTGAGCAATAAAAGAGATTTTTAGTGTATTTTATGTCCTGCTTTCTTAGAGTGTGGTTTGATTATCATCTCTCTGGGGTGTCGTCCTTCTGCGACGTGTTCTTGGAACCTAGAAGGACCTCGTTAAAATTGGCCATTGAAAATTCTTGTCCTTTTTCTTCTTTGATCCGTGAGACCAAGGCGATAATCGTACTCATTCCACGGGTCAGTGACTTCGCCTTTGTATTTTCCAAACATTCTAACATGATGATGCGGTTGTTTGCTGCGACGCAGCCATCTATAATGAGGACTCGTACAATTCCTGAACGTTTGTAGTTCTACGAATCCCTATTCCCAAGCCTCTTTGTATCGGTGGCAAGTGGCCATTTCATCGAGAACTTTGTTCCATCGTCGTTTTCGTTCCAAGTCAATCTTATGCCGGGCTTTGGCCAAAGCTAACAAATGTTCTTTCAGTTCCAGAGGTAACCAATCCCAGTAACTCTGCGAGAGAGTTTTTTTTTATAAATTAGGATATTTGTAATACGACATAGGGTACAAGAATGACTTTACCCAATGTACACATTCTAAAGCGTCTTTGTAATTGTAAGCTATATAGGTTTTCTTGTAAGTGTCATCGCTGTCAAAGTAACAACCGTATATTCCGTACAGGTCTACTTTTTGACAGCAGTTACATCGCCGACCAACGTTGTTTATGGGTCCTATTCCCCATTCTTGCACGAGTTTTGCGTGGTCTAGTATTTCTTCGTGAAGACTGCACAACAGTTTGTCGTTTCTACGGTCGATTATGTGCTGCGAAACAGCTAACAAAATCACATATTCCTCGATTTCTGGTGGCAACCAATCCCAATAACTCTGTGAAAAAAAATGATGCATCTTCAGACGATTATGTATTCTTTTGTAGACAAATTTCGGCTAACGCTTAATGGGTTTGACAATGCATGCGTCCTAATGACACAATGAGTGTGACTTTTTCATTGTCACAGCTTGATATCAACATGAGGATATGGACGCATTGAACGTCTGCGAGAAATGCAATTTGTTTTTATTCCCAGTTCAATGGTGCCTTAACCCCTTCTTCTTCTTCCTTTTCTTTTTCTTTTTCTTCTTCTTCTCCTTTTTCTTCTTCTTGTTCTTCTTCCTCTTCCTCTTCTTCCATTTCATTAAAGCAGGGGTGTGCTTCGTAACAACAACCACAAAGGACATCATAACAGTCGTGGCAGACCCTACGGCACTCATCACAGCTCAGGATCTGGCATTCACTGCAGACACTGTATTGCTCTGGGTAAAACACGCGTGTGAAGCATTCGTTGCACATTGCCATGATTTTTATCTTGGTGCGGTGATAAGGCAACAACGCTCGAGGTTCAAATAATTCAAAGGTTTCTCGAGGACTTGGGTTTGAGAGTAGTTGGTATATTCTCCAATCTAGGCCGATGTAGCACTCAGTCGCGAATAGGTCGATAGGATGTACACCAGAGTATTTGCAAGGACGTACGACGAGTTCAAAAAAACAATGATCCAACAAAGCTTTGTTTTTGTACCGTTGCCTGTCATCGGAACGGACGAGCCATCTATGGCTCTTGGGAAATACGGGTCGGGTGCCATGGGAAAGATACAGTTTCAGTCTGAGGCAGTAGTGTGGATGGAACGTTTTGCAGAAACCGTCATGATTCCGGGAAGCCGCGTGGTTCAACGTCTCGACCCATATTGCTTTCACGATGGCGGACCTGTTCACGGTATGCTGGCTCTTTACGTCCCAAGTAAAGCCAGTGCCATAAGGGTCAAAGAGGTTCAAGTACCTCCACCGTCAGACGACCCGGCGTGTGGTCTCGTCTTTGTGACACAACAGGGTTTTTCCAGTCGAAAGAGGAGATGGATGGTGTATCTCGTTTGATTTGGCGATCAACGATTACGAGTTCGATTGCATTACGCGCCTTCAGTGCCTCTTGCAGGGGCTATGTCCTCGCTTACCCGATCACCTACGGCAAGCCCGTAATCGAAGCAGATTATGCCCCGAAGAAGCCAAGCGTTTCGATGTGGTACTGAAGCGGACAAGTGCGACACGGCATCCCAAACCGTTGACCCTGTCCGATGCGATTTGCCTTGTTGCATTCTGTGCCAGAAGCCGATCTGAAAAACGTGTGCGCTTTTCAGACGAACTTGAAGAAGATGCATCATCGCCAGCTTCGATATCTCCACCGCCCACGCCAACCTGCATCCCTCCAAAGAGACACAAGACGAACCAAATACCCCTCTTGTTTAGCGTCCCTTCGCCAGAACCCTTAGAGGGGCCGCTCTCGTCGGAAAGCAGATCAGATCCAGCTAGCGGTTCGACTGATCCACTACTACGCTCGACCCCAGCCCTGGATTCCAATGCCGACTCTAACGAACCTAGCGTCTTGTCGAATGAATCGAATGATGCACAAGTTGGAACCCAGTTGCAACCTACACCATTCGTAGAGTGGGGCGCACAATCAGGAGAAATTCGAGGGGATGCGACATCGCCTGGTCCAACATCTCCACCGCTCACGCCGACCGGTATTCCTCAAAAGAGAGACGAGGCCAGCCAAATGCCTTGCTTGTTAAGTGTCACTCCGTCCGAAATCTTAGAAACAACGTTCTTGCCGGTAAGGAGATCAGGTCCACTTGACGGTTCGATTGATCCGTCACCGGCTTCTATCCCATCCCCGGATTCCAATACCACCTCTAACGGGCTTAGCGTCCCGTCAAATGAATCGATTCATCCGCCATCGTCGGCCTCCATAACTAGGCAACTCTCTCCAAAGAGGGACGGGACAAGCCAAATGCCATTCTTGCCTATCGACCCTACCTCAGAACCCTTAGAAAGGGTACTCTCGTCTGAAAAGAGACCAGGTCCAGCCGACGGCTCGACTGTTCCGTGTCCACCTTCTACCCCATCCTCAGATTCCAATACCGACAATGACGACCTTAACCTTCCGTCGAATGAATCGATCCATCCACAAGATGGAACACGGCCGCATTCAACGAATAATTTTATGGACCCGGCGACAGAGCGTACCAGTCAAGCACCGCCGATATCACCGTTGTCTACCTCAAGTCCAAAGACGAACGAGCCCGTCGCTCGTGTTGATTCGGGTGAGAGCCCGACGTGTTCCACGCCGTCGAATCTAGAGCCTGTACAAGCACCTATACGGATCTATTCCCCCATGACGCTTTCTCCGTTTCCTTCCCCATTGTCGGATTCGCCATCAAACAATGAAATCCATCGACCTCTAAGAGACGCTAAAAATGATCAGAGAGGTTTGACCGAAGAAGATGAAGGAAGCGAAGAAAGTGACGAACAAGAAGAGTATCCGGATTATTTAGATGATGGCATTCACACTCCCATGCCTCTAGGAATCTCCGCGGTCTGTCCACCCGAGATCGATACTCGCGATCGTGTTCTTGTCACCCCCTTGTCGCGCAAGCCAGAGACAGGCCAACAAGTACAAACACCGTCAGAACCGTCCAAGATCTGCGAGGACCAAGGCATATCTAGGAGATATTTGACATCGAGGTGGTACGAATACGTGAACAGCATCCACTCGGTGTCGACCTACCAAAAATTTCAAGAGACCATCGACGATGATCACCCTGTAAAATCGGCCTACGCATTTCCAGGTGTCGACGAAGGCGCCATGTCGAGATTGTATCCCTGCGTCGTGTCTCTAAGAAAAGTAGGGAGATGGAGTCGTGAAACTTTTGAGGTGTTTGGAGCCACTACACTCAAACAGGCTATCGAGCTTGTTCTACGTATCAACACCGGCTCCGCTTCGAAATGTTCAGTTTACGTCATCATGACTGGCGAGGCACCATGCACGAATGCACCTGTCGACGTCCCATTAGACGACGAGATACCCAAAGAAGAAGTCGTTCTCAAACGATATCCCAGAGAGACTGTCAACGTCATGAGAAGGAACGCGCTTGATGGTCAAGTAATTCGTGCATGGCAAACCGGTGGCATTGTTTACGCCACCCGGAAACAGAAATGAATGAAAGCCATGTCTGGTTTGGGAATTCCTAAACGACATCACGGGCATCAACCACCGATTTGTTGTGACACAGATGATGACAAGTACAAGAACCTGTGCGCTCAACCAAAGACACTCGTTATCTCTCGAACTCTACAGCAGATTGTCAGGCAAGCCGTACCTTCACTGAAATCGTGCGCATACAGCAAGCGTCGAGACGAAACTGTTTATTTTCCAACTTCCATCACCTCATCTGGCGACTGGTTGGCCGATCATCATGTCGAGATTGCCTCTGCAGCATCTCGATTCATAAGAGAAAGAGGAAGTTCCGCTCACGACAATTTTCCACTACAGTGTAAGCTGTGGTCTCCACGTTGCTCGGAAATGCAAATGCAGCCGGACAAACTGTTGACACTGAATGACTTTTTAATTTATTATCTGGAACTGATGGAATTGATCTCTTGTTCTGGTACCGTTCTAGGTGACGCCGTCTTTTTTAGACGTCAACGCCATAGTACTGCGGACTTCATCTTAGATGTAGTCTTTGCACGTGCAGAAAGCCTCGCGCGTCTTTTCAAAGAGACTGACAATAAAGAAGAATGTTTGTGGGTGGTGAGAACCCACCTGTAGAGAAAAATCCGCGCACTATTTGTCTATGTTATTTGGAAACGATTCGATCGTGATTTGCAAAAAGGGAAGCAATCTGTCACAGAGAACCAGACGAGAAGCCCTCCCATTCACCAACGAACGAAACAATGTACGATTTAATCGATACTAAAAATTCAGGTTCAGGCGTAGTTCTTCATCTTCCAAGAACGAGATGTATAAATGTAAGTGATTGACTGCAATAAATATCTTTTGTTTTACACGATGGCGGTGGAAGCCTATTGGTCTTTGGTGTGTGATCTGAGTGAAAAATATATCGGAGTTGCGAAGATCCCATTCGACGACGGTCTCCCTCCCTTGGAGCTATTCGAAGCGACAGATGTGAAAAACATCGGTGGATTCGCGGTCTTCATGTGCTGGTTGAAACGTCAACCCAACGCATTACAGTGGTTCGTGGCCATTCGAAAAAAGTACACAGGACTCGTCGATGTCAGTGTCTTGGAGTTGAAATGGCTGTTACCCGGCGTCTCGTGACCCGTGACCCAGAAAACATCGAGAGAGTCAAACAATTCGCTAAAGATCGAAAGCACAAGTGTATCAAGGAACGGTATCCAGTCTACGCGTGGAAGTGTTTGAAATGGACAAGCGGCAGATCTCTACGTGGTCGACGTATAGAGCACGACCTGAAAGGACACATTGATCGTCGCGGTTTCTAGGTGCGTCTAGAGGAAATAGAATGTACGTCAAGTCATCACCGATGCCTTTGCAATGTGCTATGCCGTATAATGCTATAGAACCCTGTTCAATATTGTAAGCAATACAGCGGAGTGTTTGGTTCTTGCGATGTATTCGAATGGAGCGGTAAAGACGATGTCTGATTACCAACGGATGATAACAATAAAAGTGAACTTTTGAATAAGGTGCATTGATATGGGGTGTGCTGAAACTAGCATAATAGCGATAGACAAATAAGAACGAGAAAATGCGACAATCCCATTACAGACCTGCCGCATCTCTCTGGAGAGTCGATGATCAAACAGCGTGGAAAAATAAAGTCAGTATACCTTTAATGAATTATCATTTACAGTAAAGTAACAGAAGCCTTAAGTTTCTACTAGATCGAGACGAAGAATGACGAGTCTCTATAGTGAATCTTTCTCCACTCGCCTTCCCTCGTTTTCTTCGATGGGTCTGTGGTCTTTATATAGCCCTGGAAACAAATCTTCGTGCATTCTTGTGTTTTACTGCGTAAACAGGTTGATGTACGCACTTTGGCCTGGCATGATACTCTGATGTCTTGCGGGCTCGGCAGATTGAAGAACCTGCCCGATTGGTCTGGGTTCGAACATTTTCCAATCATTTTCTTTCAACAAAGCCAATAATTGCGAAGTAAATCGAACGCCTTGAGAGGTCTTGAAAAGGTTTGATTCTCTGCATTTGCTTAACGAAACATCTTCTCCAGCTGCATCGGGGTCGATCGTTTCGACTAATTTCTTAATGTCGCTTCCCAACGGTTCGACATTCAACTCTCTCACTATGACGCCCAAGAGGCGAGTGAGAAAGGCGACCTTAGACAATTCTATCTGGGCAATAGTGCCTTGTTCTCCATCGCTGGAAGAGTCGAAATCCATGGTGCTCGAAGTCAAGTACCGTTTGTAACGATCCATGCATTCGAACATCTGCGAGCGATGGTCGATCGTCCCTGGCGTAACGCCATATGTTGCAAACATGGGTGGGCAGCGCGCGTGACCTGTAGCGAATCCACTAAAGGAATCACTCGAGGCAGATCGTTGAGAATCCACGTCGGCATCGGTCGGGAACCGCAAGTAGACGTACTGTCCTACACGGAGAGTTCCGCTCCCTGTATGAAGCATCTTTTGTCGCACGCTGGGTACTGTCGTGACATCCATCGGTTGCCCTGTACGCTCCAGAAAAGCTTTGCGTTGATTGACGACCCATTTCACGTCCTTCATCCAGCGTGCGACTGCCGACGGGTCTTTGGGCATCCCAGCAGCATCTGGGTAGGCCACACACGGTACACCTTCTCCAGAATACCCAGGACATATAGCGATGACCTGTCCCTCTAACACCTCTCTACCCTTCTGTGGCAAAGGCCCGTATCCCTCGCGACCTTTACTCTGATACATGCTCTCTTGGAGGTCAATGTAATTTGGATGAAGCAACACGTTGAACGATGTCGTCGATAGAGCCATATCGATTTAACCGGGAGTTGAAACAGATCAAGCATTCCCTAGTTAGTACAAAACCTCGAAATCTAAAAACAAGATAGCACAGACCGTCCGACTCGTCAATTTTAATAAAATATATTTAAATCTGCGAGGGTCACGACTGAATCTTCTGTGGCTGACGCAGACAAACCACTCGCCCGGACGACAGTTGGTGGTTGTAAGGTTTGTGCCGCTGGGTCTCGAACGTGAACCATTGAGTGGGCGGGACCAGGACCGGAATTGGATGTGGCAGCATCTGGTTGCATTTGTCGCTGTTGTTGTTCATGCTGCTGCTGCTGCTTCTGAACTAGTGGTTGGGTGGGGTGTTCTTGTCGCTGTTGCTGCTGTCGGGATTGTGATTGTTGCTGAGATGCTTGCTGGGACTGTGACTGTTGTTTGTTTGCTAGAAAATGTTGAAAGGCCTCGAAAAGAGCGCTCTTCTTCTCCTCCTCTTCTGTTTCCTTTCTCGACTTTTGCTGATGTGTCAGGGTGTAATCTTGCATCGCGTCCTGAACTGTCTCTTTGATTATTTTTCGAAGCTTTGTTGGAGTCATATCGTCGACATCGTTGCCGTACTCGTGGCCTGTGTTCAGTCGATGGCGGCGTTTTGTAGGAGCCAGGTTTTCTGCCAAAGCTTGGTGAATTCTCTGCAGAGAAGTCGCTTGTCTTCTGGGTGCAAGATTCTGTCTGGTCGACGATGCTTTTACAGGGGCGTCTACTTTACCAACATTGGAAGCGCGCAGTGCTGTGGCTCTGACAGCGACCAGGCTCGTGCCGATTGACGGTAACACCTCTTTGTTTCTACATTCAACGGGTTCGGATGAAGGGGGCTGCTGTGGCGGTTCCAGAATATTCTTGACTGTATCTCGAAACGATTTCGCTACGGTCGCAGGAAACTGATGCAAGTTAAATTCCACTAGCTTTTTCAAGGCTTGGCCGTTATCGACTTTTGGCTGCTTCGCATCATCAGGTATGCGAATGATTCCATCGGCTACCATGCGATCAATGTCACTTCCAATCTTGTCTGCACCCGGGGCTTCGATTGCTTTGAGTTCTTCCACAGACTTCACCGACCATGCTTCCATTAGTCCGCGAATGAGATCCATCGCCTCCGTTTGATTCTCGAATTTTTCTCGCAGCTCGCCAATCTGTTGAGCAAGGTCTTCGACCTCGAGGACATGTTCTTCACCTTCGTTACCGCCCGCATGTTGGACTTGTTCTTCTGGCGCCGGCGGGTTGGCGGTCGACGGGGTCGGCATCGTAGACGGAGGTGGAGGATCAAGTCCTACACTCGGGTTCGTAGTTGTAGACATCGCGTTCAAAAGAGATCTGCGAAAGTTACTGGCCCGGCAATAGTTGCGTTTAATAGGCTCGATGGTAGCTGCATCGAAAAACCTGAACCGCGTCAACAGATCTCGCAAACCTTTTCGAGAGCAGTATCTCCCTATGGTGTCGTCCCGAGCACCCAATAAAGTTATGGAAATCTCGTCGGGTACACCATTGACCGTTCCGAGACTCGCTTGACATGCCGCGGTCAAAAGAAACGGGGCCGCTGCTTCAAACGGCACCTTTTTCAACGTGGCAAGTGATGCACACGCAAACGTCTTCTTGTCGTCCCAGTGAATATGCCAGCCAAGTAGGACTCGACCAATCGGGTCACTGGTGTGTCCATAACGAATGGGAAGACCCTCGATGGTCCATCGACTAACCGTGTCTCTGGGTCGAACTTGCCGTGGCATTTTTCACACAGTAGCGACCTCTTCATTCTCGACTCGGGTACGGCCGGATCGGAGGTAATAACCCACTAGTGATAGGGCGATCTCGTCTACTGGCAAAGGTGGAACGTAGTAGGGTTTAAACTGGATCACGAGTCTTTGCTCGTTCAAGTCTACCGTCGGATTTTTCAAATGTTCCTTTTCCAATAGATTCGATAATTCGGGCCAACCGAGGTGGTGGATACTGTCAAAGACCACTTCCACCTTTCCAGCGTCACCTCCCTTCCCGATCTCGTACTTGAACGAACGAGCGCCGTGGGGGTATTCGATACTCTCGAGCACTTCGCTGTTGAGATGCGATGGGAAATTCGCCACCACTTCAGCTCTTTCGCTAGTGCTCTCTCATAAGCGGTCGATGTCCCCCTGCCTTGCGAACATCGTATCGGTCGCATAACGGACATCCGTAGCGACTTTTCATCCATCTAGCGCGAAAGTCGATGCAAAAGCCCATCTTCTGATATTGCCGACGTGCCCATGCCAGATAGGTGAGGTCGAAGGAGGATGGTGGCCACAAGATGTGATCACTGTCGGTGGCCTGAAATCTTGGTCTTTTGCGACTTTCGACCACCTCGACATCTTCGAGGTCTAGCGATCGTCGACGCTTGTTTGTCATGACTCGAACGGTTTGTGCTGTCGAATGTCATCGTCCGTTTAATGGCCGGCAACAATGCAATCAACAAGGCATTGGGAGTCCTGTGCAAAATGCTCTCGAACCCCGTCCTGCTCGAGAATGTGCAACAGATCCATATCGCTAACCACCTCAATCGTTCATCGGGTCTCTCGAAAACCCGCTCGTTTCCAAAAACCACGGAAACGTTGTCCCATTTAAAGTCCCATGTGCTTCTGTGGCTTTGGATGGTGACGTCGAATCGTCTCATGGGGCCTTCGACGTCCACGATACCGGCCGCGCGTCGACACTGCGTGACTAGTGCATCTTGCTCCACCGTCTTACATCGCACTTCGACCGACAGTAGACGGTCGAGTACGTCGGTCGATCCTCCACCCGTCAGGCGATGAAGAAGACTTAATCCTCTGACGACGACCGGGTGGACACCGGGGTGCCATGCCTCTTGGATTAGTCGATCGTCTGGGGCACTCTGTACAAAGATGCGCCTATACCATCGTCTCACGGCAGGTGTCGGCTCGTACACGTATAGAGTCAAGATATCCCCTAGCAGGGCGACTCCTCGACCAAAGCACATGGCCGCGTGCCGCACGGCAGCATCGACCTCATAGCCAAACACGTCCGGTGGTCGCTGAATGACAGCATTACCGAGATCCACCATAGTGAATACTTCCTGTCCACAAAACTGCATGAGTCCTACCCATTGCCCTTGTTAATACAACACCATCGGTGTCTGTAGCACCAGGGACATGGTGGTGATACGGCATCCTCCTGCTAGGGTTACCAATCGGTCCACCCACAATTCTATGGACAAAGTGCACATTTCCCAAAAACGGGCACTTGTCCACGCCACATCTTGGGAACGAAACGTGTATTGATTACCACTAGCGTCTGCCGCCCGTACCGCTATCGTCGCAACTTGGTCCTCCATCGTTTGTGAGCCTCCATGACTTCGTTTGAGGATTTTGCGAGAGCGACGGTCGAGCGTCAAGTCGCGTATTACGAACGCTTACAAGGGGAGTACAACCAGGATCCATTCTCGTTACAGTCTCGAGACATGATCACCATTCCAAAAATTTTTTGCCTGACCTCGGGTACAGACCAAGACTCGAACGCGAGTGTGGACACGTCTCTAAGACTGGACGAGCTAGCGGTCGAATAGGAAAATCTGCCCGCGTCGAAAGAGACTCGTCAACGCAAGTTGTTTCAAGAACACAGGGAGGCTTTGGTGTTCAAGGAACACGAACTGGTCGAATTACACTCGGCGGAAGATCCCGTCTTGACGGCAATGTCCAAAGATCACACCACCAAGAGGGCGCTCGTAGCTTATCGAAGATACGGTCTAGAACGGTTGCGTTACGTGTGCAACGCCAGTGTCTTGGCGGTAGTTGATCCCATGACGAGAACCTGGTTCTACCCTAGACGGCTACCGGTTCATCCAGTGCGATTAGATCCCTCCATGTTCTGTCCCGCGGATGCGATGGGATCCACGGAAAAGGACGAGAGTGGCAATCTTCGTTCATCCGTACCTAGTGACATGAGCATTCCGAGTGGAAAGTTCCCGTTTTGGTACACTTGTTTGCACGAGTTTCATCTCGACGACGTCCTGAGGTATTCGCCTTGGGTGCATGTACGTGACCGAGTAGAAACGCCGTCCATGCCAGATCCGGCAAGGGAACTCGTACAGGCCATGGTGATCACGCGCCAAGTGGCTAGCTTTTTTGGAAGAAGTGAGGGGTCTCTTCCGAGTTCTTACGGTGCCGTGGATTGCTTGCACGACACGTTTTGTCGGCACGTCAAGATGCACCTGGTGGATCCCGCCTTGGAGGCATTGCATGATAAGTTTCACTTGTCGGATTGGTCCGGTCTTTGTGCTTCGGCCTTACAACATTTACCCGTCTTTCTACCGTTCGATGGGAGCGAAGAGACCGATGATGCACAGTGTCTATTCACTGGTCAGTCTAGAGACTTGCTTCACGTCAGTGTAGTGCGATGTCCGATCGTGGAATGGAATCACGAAGAATCGTTCGAAGAACACGTCGCGTCCTTCAAGAGAAGGTTCGGTAGGGGCATTCAGCGGTGGAGGGATACCTTTGTACATCGGTCCCGTAATCGTAACAAATGACGTAGACGACTCTCGTCCTGTTCTTCGACGTCTTCCGATTCCTCTTTGTGGCTCGAAGACAACACTCGAATGAGAGGACGTAAGAGTCGAAGTCGATGCGGTTGGAACAATAGCGAGGACGACGAGTTTGACGGGTTTTTGGTAGGTCCCTGGAACGAGCGTTTGTTTCTCCACAAAGAGATTCCCGAGTTACTGGTCCACGCGTGGCGATTGACTCATTTGGATCGGTGGATCGATTATACTTTGCTTCGATGGAAGGAGTCAAAATGTTTATTGGACTTGACCAACGAAGATCTCATTCGATCAGTCACTGAGCTCGTATTGACCGCACTTCAGAAATGTCAAGCATTGGACGAGTCGCAGTAGTGGTGGAAAAAGATCCCCTCGAGTCTAGCAGTAGGCAATGGGTGCGCGTCTTGGGGACCGTAAAATATGACGAAATTACGATGACTTGGAACTGCAGTGCGGACGAAGAAGCCGCAAGGCGATTTTGGAAATGCAACCTCGTCGTGTGTGTTTTGGACTCTTCCGGGACGCGAGCCATTCCCTTGATAGTCTGTGACAACGAGAGATTGGGTAGGGTGGTTCACAGTTTCGTGAGTTTGTCGGCAGCCCACATCCGAGATGGAGGTTACGTGAGATTGGCTAAGTCTCTCGGGAAAATCCACTGCGCTGACGTTGGATTGAATCATTGGGACGACACCGTTCGAGATGCGCTACTGGATTCTAAAACGCAGCTCGATCTCGTCCAAACCGGAGAGGTTTTGGCAGCCATGCGGTGTCACTGTCTTCGCACGATCCTGCGTGGCGAAACGGTCACGGAGGCCGCCGTTCGAAAAGCAGTGAATCGCTCGCTAAAGACAAACACTGCATCCGAGAACCGGAACGTTGCGCGGAAAAGAAAGAGAAAGCGCGTAGAGTATTTGGAAAAAGACGTGGAACAAAGAGCTAGACTTCGGGAATTTTACAGGCTCAAGACGTCCAGGACTTACTCCTTGAAGGACCTTCCAACATCGGCAGCCGTAAGCTCGTTTGCCGCCCGCACGTTTGTACACAGTCTACAGGAATACTACGGCGGTCATCCGGGTTACATGCAAACCGTGGCAAGATTCGCAGATGGTCTACCTCCGTGGGACCGAGTCTTTGTAGAGGAGTGGCAAAGTTTGGGAATTCGATCGCTACCTCCTCCCCTTGGAGAAAAAATGGTGCTGTTGCAATACCCCAACGCCAACGGCATGGGATACTCGTTCGCAGCATGCAGTGCTCGAGAATTACAGTCGTTGATTTCTTCCACCGATAATCCTACCTTCAGCGAGGTCTACCGAGAGGATTTGGCGCTCACGGCCATTCCAATCGACTGGGACATGCCCGTCACCGAGGTGATGGGCCCCAAGTGGTTCCCGGGAGCTTGGCTCGAACGCATCCAAGATGCAGCCGACGCGGCATCGCGTCGGCTACTACCTGTCCTCGATTCGACTGGACCGAAACAGAAGATTGTACAATGTCGCATGTGGGTCTCGGAGGAGATGCGAACGGCAATGTCGTCCGACGGTGCCGTCGTCGTTACAGCGCTCGACAAAGTGACCGTTCACGCCAACCTATTGCTTCCCTCCAACGTGATGCTTTGGAACTACAAGGCTCTGCGAATAATATACGAAGAAATGGAACGACGATTCAAAGCTCGCACAACGGCCTTGGAGACCTGGCATCTCGACAAATCCATCACTAAACTTCGCCTTCCGGGATGTTTTAAAAGACTCGGAGATGGTAGGTACGTCCGGCGTCTAGTTCCATGGTCCGACTCGTCCTCAAGTCCCTACGACGCGTTGGTCCACGCAAAACACGAGGTTCCGTCCTGGGAAGGCATCGACATGGCCATTCTTCGAGCGCCACTGTGTCACGTAACACCCGGAAGCAGTAAAGACGGATCGGGGATTCCTTTCGACGAGGCGGTCGAAAGCATTCGTTGTGCATTGTCTAAAATGCAGGACACGGCCAACCTCGAGGTGGCAAAGTCATCTACGCCTCCGTTTGTTGGAATACAAAGACCAAAAGAAGGAAAAAATTGGTGTATCATTAAGGGAGGGTCGCACCGCAATGCAACGATGTATTTTGTGATAGGGAGCCGGGAAAAGGCCTGGGTTCATTGTCATAGCGATCGATGCAAAACAAAACGAGAAAAGAACGAAAACAAACCCTACATAGATCTTTGCACGTCAAGCATCTGTTAGAGAGACTCGTAGTCTCTATCGGCGAGACCATCGTGAACTTGTCGTCACCTAACTTGTGGTTGACGATCGTCTATGTAGTCGTCGTCACCCAGCTGCTTCGAGTTATACTGTTCGGTGTGGGATTGATCATCGGTGAGACGGCGGGATTTTTTTATCATGTAGTGGATGTCGTCTTTGATCTAGTCAACACGGTCGCAAATGATTTCTCCAAGGCCGGACATGGAATTAAAGATTTTTTCACTGGACACTTTAGTCGACTCTCGCACGAAGGCGATTATGCCACTCGGGTGCATCTCAAGGTACCTCCCGTATTATCTCAACTGGCTCAACTAGCGACGGATATAAAGCATGGCGGAAAAATGCCCGAAGGTCGCGCATTGTCTATAATGTTACAAATGGTGGCTGCTCGTAAGATATGCCCAGCCCTCGCGTATTTTCGGACCATATCCTTGACGAGATGGATAATCAATTGCCTGGTGGATGCATTGTTGCCGGAACTGTGCAAAAAAGACTTGTCCCAAGCCGTGCTTATCGTCATGTTTATTTTTGACGCGCTACCGATCCTTCTGGGTTGGATAGGTACGACTGGTGTCATCCTATGGCTCGTGGTCATCAAGGGATGGCCCTTGATCCGATGTAATATCAAGATTGTTTTTGATGTCTTGTGCTTCATTAAGACAGAGATTCAAGAGCTCTTCATTTTGATTAGTAGCTGTATACACTCTGAATAAAATATAAAATAATAAAGCAATTGCAAAGAGATACCCTTCCTCTTGTGACTTGTTAGAAGCAAATCTTGCAAAGCAAAGAAATCCGTATGTCCATATGTTGTTTTACAAACAACATAGTTCATGAGTGCTCGTGAAATAATCCTCGTATTGTATTGACTGACATTATGTATATTATATATATATATATTATATATATATATATATAATATATATATACATATATATAATATAATATAATATAATAGATCATATGTGTGCAAAGAAACCACCCAGGTTAGACTCCAGGACAAACGGTCACTTCAAGAGGATTTTTTTTTTCTTTGTTGTTCTGTTTCTCTAAATCATTGATAATTTTTATCGCATAATAATCTGTTTTTAGTCGTAAAATCAATGTGTACATCGTGCTTTGGATATCTGTCTTTGATTGAACAACAAGAGTCAGATAGACTATCCGGGTTCAGAGCTCAATAAAATGACAAACTCGCAGTACCTTGGTGCGTTTTCAAATCTTTTTTATTGATACACAAACATTGGTTAACTAGACGAGAATGTTTCGTTCCTCGGTTTAACTACTTGTCATCATCGGCTTTCTCCTCTCCAGTATTCTTTTGGAGATAAGCGTTGACTATTGCAGTGACGTTTTCCTGCAGATCTTTAAAAGAGATGACATATGGCATAAGGGACTTGGGTATGGTGCCTTCCCAAGGATTCTTGCTAAGTAACCCTTGCAGCCAGGGCATGACTTCACTCGTAAAGGACTCACTTTCCAAAATTTCAGACATGAAATCGACTGCTGACCGGGATCTGGAAGAATCAAACAGCCAATATGCGCTACCCATCTTGACCGTCTTCTGGCAACGTTGAGACTCTCGTTTGAAGACTTGCAAATCGGTCATGTGAATCTTGCCCGTCGATTCATCCAAGACGCATTTTGACGGAGTGCAGGCCATTGCCATGACTCGTCGGAAAATGTAGGACTTGACCATGTCCAACTGGCTTTCTCTCTTCAACGTTTCCATGAGGTGTCTGGACTGCAAGGGCTGCAACGACCAATCTTCCAACTCATTTTTTCCCGATGTTATGGTATCCTCTAGCGGCTTACCGATCAATGGCTGCTGTATGAAAACTTTAGCCCTTCTTGCATTGATGCGCAGGCTAACCTCTGGTACAGTTTTCAACTCGGCCCACTTGGTCGCTAACTGGCTCACAGCCAGTGCCTTCAGTGCCTCTTTAGGAAAAAATTGATCCAAAGATTATCGTGCCGGATTCAAAGTCCAGAAAGGTCGACTGATCGCTTTTCTGTGAATATGGGCTCATCGTCTTGTCATCAAATGGCTCGGATGAGGCAAACTCAGTCACTGTACGCCAGTGCTCGGTCTGTAATCGTTTGATCGCTTTCTCCTTAGCCTCGTCATCTTCTTCGTCTTCGTCTTCTTCTTGGGTCATTTCGAAGAGCTTGGGAATCGCCTCCGACGATAGCTTGGACTCTATCTCTTCCATCTTTATCCTGTAATCCCTTGCAGTCTGCTTGGCATCGTGGGGACTGCTGCCATGACTGGCCTCGATGGGATGGTACTTGGCACGGATATCTTCTTCTGATAAAAAGCATGGATTATCGACAAGGGCCAAGAGCTTGCAAGTTGTATCTACACAGTTCCTTCCACGGTAAGTGTATTTGTCCACTGCAAATGAAGGGATGACAAAGCGTTCTTGTATGTCCCTTGAGCGCTTGATACCGTCGATCACTTCTTGATATTCTTTACCAGGTTGATCGGGCAGAATACCAACATCCATCACCGTGTAAATTGCAAACAGCAAGGTCATCACGTTCGCTCTGGACCACTGGGTTTCGGATACAAATCTACTCATCATGACTGCGGGAGCCAATCTTTCCTGAATCACGTTCCAGTCGTCCCTTGAAGCAGCGTGGTTGAAAAGGTCTCTCCACAATAGAGCTAAGGCACTCTTGTCAACGAGCAAACGCAAATTGGGATCTTCTTTCAATACTTCCATGCTTTCTTCCAGCAAACTAGGGTATCCATTTTGCTTGCACCACTGTTGGACCCGAATCACAATCACACTCATGGCTTTGGCATCTTCTTCACTCACTCTCTTGGATTTATCGCACTCGGACAGGATGCGCTGAAATTCTTGCAAAGAGTGTGCCAGTTCGCCATCTTCTTCTTCCACTTCTTCCACCCACTCGTTCGTAGCTTTGCGTCTCTTCATGCCATTGCCTTGCATTGCCAGAGTATATGCCCGAGACAAATTGAGATCTATGGGATAGCGAGAGATGTCGTCCATCAGGTAAATGGCCACGTACGGATCGCGACTCGCCTGAGTTTGTCCGACAAACTCTCCCACTCGTCGTATCAACTCCGTCGGTGCTGAAGCGTGGTCCTCGAAGAGCGACTTGACCAGCAAGTGACTACTTTTCATCGCCAGAGGCCTGAAGCGATCGTACCAGTAAAATCGCTCTTGTTCGTCCTCTATCGGATTCCTGTCTCGCAGCATCCATGACAATAGAGAACGTAACTCGTCTGGTGCATAGCCTTGACTTTCGACTAGACTTATCATCGTTGCTTCGGTATAATCGAGTCGAGTGCAAAACGCGTGTGTTTATATGACCTGGAGATCTAATTACGTTGAATGTTTAAATACAGGTTCCCACGCTTTCAATTTCGCTTTGGCGTCTTCCTCCGTGGTAAACGTGTCGAGTCCTACCAGAATCGGGACGTGACCGTGTGCACATCGAGACAACAAAGTTTGTCTGTTGGAACTCATGCGAGCGAGTAAGAGAATTTCCTCTTTAAAGGATCCTTTCGCGTACCCCATGCCGTGTAAAGTATTGCAGGTAATGCAAAGGCTCGCATAGACAACGTCTCGGGAACGACAGTCGATGGGAACCTCCAAGATCCTTGTTCCGGCTACATTGGTTTTAGGCATCAAGTACGGACACGCCGTACATCCCCGTTGATGACACGCTCCGGACCCACCAGTGACTTTAGCTCCGGACGTTCTGAGCGAGTCGACCATGGCTACTGGTTCCGGAGCCAGTGATTCGACGTAAGCTTCATCCTTATCGCCACCTTCCACTTCTCTATCGAGTACACTGGCCTCGATGTTTCCCATCAGTCGATTATCCTCTATGTTCAATAAAGTGCGAATCAGGGCTTCACCATCTGGATCCATCGTCTGGTTGTCTGCTATCATCTGTTGCAATTCTTCTGCGACATCGTTTAAGGGGGCAATTTCGTCCAGAAGGCTGTTAACGGTTGTAATGTCCATCGGATTTTCCGTGCCAGAGGTCACAAAGCCACTGTCTTGACGGATGGATTCAACAGCGGTCGCCATTTCCATTGATGCCTCGTCAACATCGCTCGATGACTCTATAATCTCTTCGTAAAGAGTGAGAGGTTGTTCGGGTGGATGTACTCTAGGTGAAGGAGGGAACAGTAGGGCCGGCGAGTTTGCGCATCCGGTGTCTTTTTGAAACAGCGCACCGAGATAGGCGACCCCTGTTCGTGCGAGGTCCACGAGCTGCATCATTTCGTCATCGGTGTTGTTGCTGTCATCATCGGGTACGATTATAACGTCTTCGTTTGTCTTTTCGTGATTGGACTCTCGCGTCGCTGCGACTCCTTGATCTGCCGATGGCGGTCGAGAGTTCGAGGCTGCGGTGGACAAGTGCACTGCATTTGGTTCGCTGACGGCAACTGATTCCCTGATTGTTGTGGTCCCTAGCTCAGCCGCCGAGTCCTGATTCGCTGCGATCCCTTGATCTGTCAATGACGGTCGGGGGTTCGAGACCGCGACAGATCTTTCTGGCTGTGAGTCTGGCTCGGCAACAACGACGGGTCCTCGAATCACTGCGGTCTCTTGATCGGTAGTTGATGGTCCAGGGTTCGAGGCCAAGGTAGACTGTTTGGGCTGTACATCTGGTTTGGCGACAACAACGGGACCTGGAATCGCTGTGGCCCCTTGATCTGCCGTTGATGATGCGGGGTCGGAGGTCGTGGTAGATTCCTTTGACTTGGCGACAACAACAGGTCGTCGAATCGATGCGGCCTCTTGATCTTCCGGTGACGGGCCAAGGTTGGAGACCGTGATCGATTTTTGACGCCCTGCGTCTGGCTTGACCAAGGCTTTTGTGAGTTTCGTGTAGGCCCCTATTTTATGTTTGATTTTACTCATCGAGGGTAGGTCCTGTTTTTCCCTCGGGTACCGCGTGCGACACAGTGGACATTCGTCGAATCTTAGATCCTTTACTCCGCCACCCGACTTATCGGCTACCGCCTTGGATTCGATGACTAGGCGATTGTCGTCGGCCTTTTTGCAATGACGATGCCAAAAGTGAAACGACGGAAACCGAGGTTGAGAGATGATCGTGTTCACCAGTGACTGCCTCAACGAGTCCCTACGCGATGAATAAGCGATGGGGTCAGTCACGTCTCGCAGAGCGTTATCCAAGAGGACATCTAGAGAGGGCGTTCTGGATAAGCAACACCATCCTTCAAATGGAGCCGACGCGAGTAACTCTGAACAAATGCAACAATAGGCCTCTCGCAACCACTGATGTTTCTCTTCGTCTCTGCACTCTGCCGCAGTCGCCTTCGTGTCGCGAAACCAAGTGCACATGATGTGAGGATTATCAAAGGCATTCACATTGCCTTTGGCGAGTCGATCGATCCAGGACTTGGCGTCGAGCCCCTCTGGGTCGACGATTTTGACTAGATCCGCTTTGTGCTCGGACAGGGCCGACGTGACTTGTTTGGTAAGATTCTTGACTTCTTCAACTCGTAGCTTGGAGTACACCGTACAAGATTCACTGGGTGATACAGAGAGAGGAGAAGTAAGGGCAACTATGGGATTTTTCACGCGAGCAATCACCGCATTCAACGATGGTAGTTGATCGGCGGGTGCATAGGTTTTTTCTGGATATCTGTCCACGTGTCGACTCTTGTGGGACGGATCTTGAATGGCGTGGTAACGACGCAGGTAGGCGGCGTTCCAGAATCCTTGTAGGTTCCCGTTCAGTGCTTCGACCAACGAACACACCACTTCCCAGTTTCCATCTCGCCCACTTCCGATTTTTTCAAGGAGGACGCATTTCAATGCTCGCGTCACCAAGTCTAATCCTGCAACGGATAGTAGAAACTTGGGTTGCAACAGTCTGCATATGCCGTCCGCCAAAACGGAGCAGAGAAGGTCTTCATCGTCCTGATATTCCCTGCTGCAGCGTCGTTGAGGGTCACACAGGCAGACAATTTTCTCATGAGAACGCCATTGGGGTACCGAATCAGACGAGGGTCTGTCAGTACGAGCACAGAGACCTTCGTTCGAAGAGGATCCATCAAGGTTCAAACGTCTCCTGGACGCAGGGCATTCTTCGGAGACAGCAGATCCACTTCATCGCGCACTCGAGGGTGAAACGCCACATTCAACAAGTGCATGTCTCTCTCTAGTGCAGAGGTCCTCTCTGACCCTTTCAGACCGCGTATTCGAATTACTCGTTCGAGTTCTACTTCTATAGCGTCTTGAAGAAATGGCTTGACCGTCGGCAAGATGACCTGTACCTTTTCTGGTATTCCAATGGCTTCCTTTTTGATGGACAAGACACCATCCCCCGAGAGCAGTGCCACTAGTCCTTTGTCTTTGCTACTGTCTTCCTTCGGTCTGCGTCTTTTCAAGGGGTTGCTCTTTGCGACTACAGTCGTTGTTGTCGAGGCCGAAGCAGGTTCGAGTTCAAGTTCGACGTCTTGATCGCCAGATTCGTCCACGACATCGTCGTCCCAGCCGTCAGCAGCGAGGACGGGCGTAGCCGCCGGAAGAACGTTACTGGCTCCAAAGTCGATATCGTTTTCGGAAACGACACGAAGAAAAGTAGCATCTCTATTCGCTGCTATAAGAGCTTGATTCGCGTCCTCGACAGCGTCGATATATCGACTTCTTTCGATCAAATCCTGTGCAATTATTCCACTGACGTTGGGCCTATCTACGCGAATGCCTCCACCGGGTATTCCAGCTGGAATGGCCCCAGGATCGACTCCACCCATGGCTTTTACCTTTGCGTCGTACTGGCGGGCTTCTGCACCCAACGTTGTATCCAGGATGGAGAGTTGATCTTTCGATTCCATGAATGCCTTGTACATGTCTCCCGTAACGTACGCCTTGCGAGCCTTGGCTATATCCCAAGTCTTTTGCAGTGATGCCAATGTAGACGGGGCGAGCATACGCTTTTGAATATCGGTGATAGCACGATTTCGAACCCCGAGCAGCTGCACCTGTCGCTTCCCTATGGCCTCGCCTTCTTTCGTCGACCGATCCAGTGACTGCAACATCGTGATCGCTTCGTCTCGATCTCGTCGAAGTCGTTCTAGTATCATGGTGTTTTTGGTGACAACGCGTGACATCTCGTGCACGTCCGCGTGCAAAGTGGGCCGTCGACGCAAATTTTCGGGATCTTTCACGTCCAGCTCGAGTTGACGAAGCTTGGCCACTTCGTTGACGACCTCCATCGTTTTGCCAAATGCCGAGGTTTCCAATTGGTCGTCCACCTGAGCGATCTTCATGATGATCTCTTCTGTCAAGTCTTCTCCCTTGTGCACCGCCTTGACGTGTTCGATGGCATCCTGCCGGTTGCTAAATCTGTGGGGGCAGTAGAAAAACCCTTCTCCGAGTTTCCTCTCCAAGACAAAAGTGCATTGATACGGGAACCCCACCATCGTCACTATGGCACTTCCTTTCGTGTCTTCGATCGTGTCGTGACCCGTCAGTCGTTCTAGTTCCAATAAAGACTTTGCCCAGGATGGTTTCGATTGGCCGCTGGAACTTTCTCGGAGATCGAACTCGCTCAATACGGGAGGTGCAAAAATTTGCTGATTTACCCGCTCGTCCGCCAGAGTCGCATTCAGGAAGAACATGAGCTCGTTACTTTCTGCTACTGCCGTGGCGTGCCGCAGATTGTGTAACATCCCCTTTTCCTTCGGTCCGTCCCGACGGTCTTTCACGTGCAACGCATTTGCCACGAGTTGCACCAGCAGGGAGGTGACCTGCATCATGCCATCGTGTTGTCGAATGATGTCCTTAGCGCGGGCGAGAAGCCCAGGAAATTCTCTCAGGACGGGACCGGGCTCGGACTTGCCCGCAAATCTTCGAATCGGGTACCGACTTCTAGAACCGTAGACCCGACTGGCTTCGTACAGTCTGGTGGCGAGGATGTGATCCAGTGGGGCTTCTGGAGTGAATAGGCCAAAGTTCTGTAGAGCCGGCCACGCAATTCCCTCTATTTTTTGGATCATGCTCGTTCTACACAGGTACGATCCCAACACGTTGGAATCGCTCTGCTTTTCCAAGTCTATCGTGTCCAGATCATTCCCCAAGACGCGCATCAACTGTGCTCCGGTGTCCTTAAACTGTAACATAGTCTGAGCCTGATTCGAGCGTGCAGTGTCTGTGACGGATAGCCCGACGTAGCTCTTGTGAACCGTGATGTGACAAAATCTTCCGGTCTTGTGAATTTTTTCAAAGACGCCGAGTAGAAGTTTTTCTGTCGAAACGGGTACTTTCGTCGCTTCCTCTGGGCGAATCTTGTACACCCAGTTTCCAATCGTAAGGGGGAGAAGGTGCAGTCCCAAACCGTGAATGACATTTTTGTCCAAGGCGTGCGCCCCGAGATTGGCCA
>Ga0126337_10000074_pt1 | contig 33415 bp, 19 predicted proteins | sample DipCmetagenome_FD_92527 | JGI IMG/M metagenome (GOLD analysis project Ga0126337, IMG submission 92527) | Coral microbial communities from La Bocana,Puerto Morelos, Mexico - Diploria C A metagenome | ecosystem: Host-associated > Invertebrates > Cnidaria > Coral | place: La Bocana,Puerto Morelos...
AATTCGATAGGTGTATGCAGGGCCCCCCCCCCCCCCCCCGAAATAGCCAGCAAAAACATACAACAAAGAACTTTGGCAGATTTCCTAACCATTTCCCTCCATTGACTTTGGCAAGCGGACATGTTTCCTCCCAAGTTCACGCAAGCCACGACAAAAAAAAAACATTTCAAGGTCGCCATCCTGAACACTCCGCGGACATATCCTCTACGGTCACTCTGATTTGCGCTCGGTGACCAAACTTGCATCGACATGATCTCGACCAAAGTGAAAGCTGGTCATGGCAAGTCAACGCAAGTGCATGCATGGCCTTGGCCAAACGGATTAGCACGCAGACCAACGTTTATGCGGGTCCGTTTGGCCTGCAGGGTTTTCTTCCAAAACAACCTCTGACGAGAGAAAACTGGTCAGAAAGCAGTGCATACCATGAAGAACAAAAGTCCATTGGAGGTGCAAATATATATATTTTATTTTTTTTCGTTTCTATATATTAAATTTCTCTTCAAACGACCTACTCCAGCCACGACCGAGGATTTCTAGAAAACTGTCTGGCGAATTATATAAAACTTTACAAAAATATATATATCTATAAAACCTACCCATTGAAAAGCTACATCCGCCGCTGTGTATTACACTAGCGCGACGTAACTACGATGCACCAGATTGACTGATAATACGAGGAAACTTTGAACAGAAACCAACGTGAAAACTAGCGAGAACTAAGATTTCTGATGCAAAATACCTCAATACTACATTGTGTAGGAGTGAACTATAAACGGTGTCTAGTATAAAACGCCAAAGACTAGGATGACCATAAACACTGGCACATTTAACCACGCGACTCAACCTTCGATGGAGCAAGTACCGTCTTGTTTGAAATGTGTACCTTTCGAGCACTCTGTCAGGTTGCTAGGCAACATGGCCGCACCCTCTAACGAGACATCAATCAAAGTTTTCGTACGGTATTTGATGGGGTAGAATTAAATTGGGTACGCAACGCGTTATCACCAAAAATAACGGTATTTGATCCATCGAACGTATAAGTGAAAAAAGCTGAAGACATTTTGGCGAGTTGCGGCTACTTCTTAACTGAAATTAACTGGAAAGACATTTAAATAAGGGACGAGGCCCCAAATGGCTGACAAAGTTTGTACACGCTATTAACAAGAATAACCTTAAGATTAATGAAGAGGGTAAGGAGTTTAAGAGCAAAGGATACGAGGCTGAGCCAACAACAGCGGTCTTAATTTTGTAATTTCATTGTCAAATTGTAAAGAAAAGGTATCAAATTACACGCGTCAAAGACGAAACTGGTGACGACAAATTTACAAGCACTTTCGCCAATTTCCGGGCGTTAAAACAAAACCTTTTAAACTTATTCTACACAAGGATGAATGATTTTCTTGTCTCACTAAAATCAAGATATTCGTAGAGCCACTTAAAAAGAGTAATAAGCCAATTTTAGCTCTGAGAAAAGTCACGTGACTGGCGCTAAACGCGGGAAATCACACGAGGAAATCACAATATTTTGACACGGGATGGGCTGAGACGAGTGGTCCTTTGATCTGATTGGCTAGCACAAATTGTAGGGGTTTTATGAACCATTAGCAAGCTCAAAAAAAGCGACATCAAAGCGAAGAGTTCTAAAGTTGGCCATAGGCCCTTACTCTAACTCCTTACGAAGTTGTAACATGGTATTAATAATTCTTACAAATTTGGCTATATATATTATATCCCTACGTCTTTGGTAACCTGTGGTTTATAAATAACAGCCTTATTTATTTCTTTATGTAGTCGGAAAATTTACACTCTGGGTTGGACTCCCGGCAAGAAGTCCCCTCAATGCGGCAACGGAATGAATCCGACAAAGTTCAAAGTTCTAACAAACAAACCACGCTGACGACACGCGCCCGTTTGTTAAAATCACTAGTTGACCACGAGAATAGCACGTCGAACTCATCGATGGGCAAAATAACATGACGCGATATAATCTGCGATTTATTTTCAAAGCAAATATTTTTCTTTCGCAGTACGCGCGAGAGTCAGCAAAAGCTGAATATTCGCATTTCAGAATTTCACAAAAAGCAACGATGACTCAACATTTTTGGCTCGTACTGCATTTAAATGGTAAGTTTGAACCTTTTTTGCAAATAACATTCCTCGCTAAAAGAGTAAAAATATATATACAAGGCCGAATCGATTCCAAAATTTCAAAACCAAACGTTTACGACCTATCACAGCCCTCTTTTTGTTTCTTGCTCCTGTTCGTTCGAGACTTTTATTTTCTCAATCCCGAGCTGTCACGTTGGGTCGTTGTGTGACGACGCAAGGGACCAGAGGTTTTAGCACAATAGACTACGAGTAGTCACTCTTTCGCCTGGTCCATCGAGCGAGACCGTAAATAAACCGCGAAGAAACAATGCCCGGGTGAAATAACTCGCCCCCAGGAGGACGCACGGTCATTTTTTCCTCGCGGTTTGCTTTCACGTCACGCACTACAGAGACTACTCGTAGTCCACAAGCACAAGGCCCAAATAGGAAGCCCTTAAATAATTACCTCGAGCGCGTTCCCTGAAAGAGGTCGGTCGGTCTACCCTTTTAACGGTCGGTCCAAAAATTTAATCTGTTTTTTTTTTTTTAAATCTTGTATATGTATTTTGTATCTTGTATATGTTTCTCATGTGACGTCATCGCCGCCATGATGGATGGTATTAGCAAAAGGTGTCCAACTAATGTAGCTTCTTTTGTTGGTACATCCAACATGGCCGCCATGCATTTATCATCTGTATCTCTCGGGATTGGCGGCAAACCGTCCATATTTTAAAAATTCTTATATCAATCAGCTTACATGTCCTAACAGCCTTGAATCACCAGGCACAGCCGCTTTAGTGTCTCTGGGATATTTCTGTCCTGTATTTTAAGGTTCTCGACATTTCCGCTTGTCGATTCAACATTATTCACAGTTGATTCCTATTCGATTTGTAATTTTTCTCTGCCATACCAACTGACTTCAATTGGATCATTTAATTCATCACGTGACCCTCTGGGCATCTGTTTACGTGATAATCACTTCCGCGGTTGACATCACGTGATTTCAGCTTGTTGAAGTTTGTCGGCTGGTGGAGTCTGCAAATTACAAAATTTTGTTAATTGTGATCAATACAACTTCACCACGAAACTGGCGACCTTTTCTCTTTGTCTTTTACATAATGTCAAATGTTAAAAAAGTTGATCTCTCGTAATCCACCGTAGAAAAATAGATGGCATATTTACCCATAGTTCTCACTCAGCGAAAGAAAACTTGAGCAAGGCTCATAAAAACGGGCAGAAAAGTTGTAACATCTTCAGACCTGGCAAAACCTATGTCGTTAGCACAGGGACAAATATTGGAAAAATAATGCACAAATATGGCTTTCCTTGTACTTAATTGTCTGTGTAAGGTGCGCATGGTGTTGTGGTAAAATTTACAGCCGCCACCTTTTTTCCGCTGATTGCTCGGTAATTCTTACTCGAAGAGTTCAGCCAAACAGAAGTCAGACCTGACTATGACGGGTTTTTAGTTAAGGTATTAGATATTGACTGGTTCTGAGGTTAACACGGGTTTTAACTTGAAATTGACGAAAGAGGATTAGTGATAAAGAATGCATGCTGCCCCCAAGCGGTTATAAAATAGCTAAAACGATATGACTCAACACAACAGCAAATGTACCTTTAAGTTAAATAAATTAAATTAGATTTCCAACTCCACTTCCTGCCAAAAGCCTTGATCAAAACAACGATTAGGTAGATATAACTCATCCAGTGTCGGACGCTCTCTCGTCGATGTTCTCGCTGGTGATGTTGTCGTTGTTGTTATATCAGATAATTCCAACGAAGTCCTGAAAGAAATGTTCACAGCAAGCTTTAATCGCTACGACTTACTGCATTAGTTGCTAGCAAGAAGCACGTAAGTGAGTTAAAGGGTTAAGAAACTTGATTGAGCTTAGTGCTGCTAAGGCTAATTCAGTTCCGTACTCGCCTCTCGCCTGCTTTGAAACACCGTTTCATATAATAATATAATAAAATAATTTGTTATGTACAGTGGCCAGTAGGTTGTCTTGTATGGGATATGAAAGACAAAAAAAGCTGAGAATGACGAAATGTTCATTACGCCGTGAAGCGTTTCCGTTCATATGACCCGATTTTAATTCCAACGCGTTTTAAAACTACATAGCTCACGCGTGTAACATGCGTTCACGAGAACCTTCGTGTCACGCGCGGGTGTTTCTATGTACATCATTTCTCGAGTGAGAATCTGCCTAACTTCTTTTAAGACCTGAATCGTGGGCAAAGCGCGTTAACTCGACGTGAGGCGACCAAACCTCTTCATAATTTAATCTGCTAAGTTAGCAAAGCTTTAGATGCTTGAATACTTTTCTTTTAGCTTAACCTTTACTATACCACTTAGGCCCCCTTTAATGCAATACCCATAATTAATTAGCCAATAAGAGTGTGAGATCAAAAGATATTAGAGGAATTACTGTGGTGAATTATTATAATATAATTAAGGCATTTCCTTCTGAGTGTGGAGAACGGAAGATCATCAAATGTTGACAAGAAACCGATTCCCTTTGTCATATCAGGTATTAAAAATGTTTGACCCAGAATCTAGCAGAGTCCAACCCGCAGAGTTCTTAAGTTAATTAACGTGTTTCTTAGATGAAACCGTAGTGTGTGATCATGTAAATACAAGCTATGAAGCAGTACGATCGCATGGTAGTATTTGTGCATTTTACATTGTTTATTTTTGAATTCATGAAGTTAACAAGTGAAGTGAGGGAATAAAATTGAAGCCTTTCTCACCTAGCATTTTCTTTGTGCGCCTTTCCTTTTTCCAGCTTATCTTCTGCCGAATTTCCCTGCGTTTTATTTGTATTCTTTTCGTTGTGTTTGGAAGCCACGAAATTTCTAATTATCTCAGGATTGCCTGATCTTGCGCCCGCACAGTGTTTAGGATCAGGATCCTCAATGTCTATTTGTTTGGGATTCACTTGAGCCTGCGCTTCCACGGCTACTGCAGCGGCGTCCTGTGCCGCGCGTCTGCGTTTTCTCCAGAATCTCCAAACGACACAGCCGACGATTAGTGCGAACAGCACTAGTACAGAGGCTACAATCACAACTATCATTGTAGTCCGACTTATGGGACCTGACAACCAATATAAAACGAGAAATTAAATGTCTACAACTGTATGTATTTGAGACTATCATAAACATACTGTAACGAAAGAAAACGAACAATAGATTGATTTTGCAGGACGATACTCTACAAATGACAGCAAACCAATGGGATGTGACGATGGCTAAAACGGAAAGGATTGGAAATGGAAAAACTGGCCAACAAGAGGTTTGTGTTTCCCACTTTCCTCTCAGATGTTGCAAAAAGACTTGGGCTTAACCAACATTTTGCAACGTTGTCGTCGTTGCAAGGCGTTGGATGGTGCGAAAGGGTGGCGATGTGCGTAACCGATGTTGCTACAATATGTTTCGTTGAAATGTTGCGCACGTTTGACACGTTTGGCTGGGTCTTAGTGTAGTATAACGACTTCCAGTTGAACTTCGCTGTCTAAATCTCGATTATCTAGACTTTCCCGCTATTTCAAAGTCAAATTATTTTCTCTTAAATATATTTTTCAGTCATTTACTATCAGCTATCTCGAGTTTTTTCTTTCCCTCAAGGGTTCGAGATTTGAAGACGTCTGCTAGCTACTTTCCATGTTTGACTTCCATTGCATACAACAGTGGGACAATCAGAACATTTGTTACAGTTTTGGCACATCAAACATCCGTCGATCGAAGAAACAAACAAGATTAGAGATCCCGGGGAAGAGAATAACAAGAAGTAAAAACGCAGAGATGGCAAAAAGCAGATAAATCTCACCTGTTCCTCTTCTATCGTTGTGGGAATGCTCTGTAAAGGTGAGAAAACTTAGTTAATACTCAGATATATATTAAACGAGTAGCACTTATGAGAAATGCTCAAAGGTCGAAAGTCTTTTAGCCAAATAACTATTTAACGCTAGACGTAGTATATTAAACACCGTGTTTGGCCACATCGCCAAACACCGAGAGGAAATACGACACAAAGTGGGGTATTTTGACGAACTTCGGAAAGGTGAAAGTGTGGTCAAACACTTTCTTGAGTGCTTGATTTATCTTCTCAATCCAAACTAAAATTAAGGAGAAAACGGAGAAATAAAAGAAAAATGAAAAAAATTATGCTAATTAAGATCGGATATCTAAACTCCCTCTAAACGCCGGTTCCCTAGTGACGAGTTTGACAAGTTCACTTCAATGAGGGATTGAACACTGAAAAGTATCGTCATCAACAACTTCCTGAACTTCATACACATTCAAGCATTCGTTCCAATGTACGTTGTTTTAAATTCACTACACAAAGTTCTGGACGAACAAAACAAGTTAACTTGCTATTCTTATTCTGCTAAAACATCTTATGGGTTCGCGCGGCACATCTGCGGTCCAAATGCGGTTTAACTGCGGTAAATCTCGCTAACCTACAATACAACCACAAATCAGGGAGAAGGCACCTCCCTGCACAAATGAACAATTTTACTAAAACTAATTGGAGTGATTGCGCGCATCGCCTCTGCGGTTCAAATGAGGTTTAGCCGCGGTACAACCTTTTAAGCTACTGGATAGCCGCAAATGATGTTTCAAATATTTACCTAGAGTAGTGTTTACAACGGGATTTGTTGTCGTCTTATTATAGTCACCGACGGTTGCATTCGTTTTGCTTCGACGCGTAGTCCCAGTTGTAGTTGGGGGATCTGTCGGAACCACGTTTTCGCAGCTGTCTCCGGTAAATCCCTCTGAACAAAGGCAGGTGTAGCCACGGAGTCCATGAATACAAGACCCGCCGTTTTTGCATGCACCTGGCACGCATTCGGGATAACACTGTCTCCCGCCGAATCCTTCGGGACACGAACAGTTGTAATCTCCTATGAGATCCTAAAGAAAAAAGCAAAAAAAATTAAAAATCACATTCATGAAATGAGGGATTGAGACGTTACTAAGAACTGTCTATAAATATTTATGGTCTTTTTTCTCGAAATCACACCCGCTCTTAATTAGCATAGATTTTGACGATTTTACTTTTCCGTTTACTGCTTACATTCTGTTTCGATTGAGAAGAATAAATACTCGAGATAGTGCTTCATGTAAGTCGTACTTTCAACTCCCTTCTCGGTTTTGGGATATCCCGATGAGACCCTGTCTCGAGTGTTTGATATATCGCTTACCGTGCACGTTCCCCCATGTAAGCAAGGGTTGCTTGAACATTCGTCTATTTCTGAGAGAGACAAAAAAGTCAAAAGCGCCATTAAATAAGAAACAGAAAATCCATGAAATACAACTTGATCTGTTGTAAAATGAAAGCAAGCTTTAGCCCACCGCAAATCGCAAACCCGCAGGGACGAGCTGTTCGAAAGCGGGTTACCGCTAACCCAGGATTAAAAGTTGACCGAAGTATTAATTTTTCTTTTTAAAAACGTCTTTTTTTTTAGGTTTTGTGTAGTTTTACCCAAGCTCAAAACGGAGGACCAAACAACACAAACAGAAAACCTCACCAAAATGTTACAAAACTGAAATCAAATTTCTCGCTAATCCTGGGTTAGCTTGATCGGGATTTGAGCAACCAGGCCTGGGTTGAAACGCATTGTCTATGCGAGGGAAGATAAATCTAATACTTTTTCAAATTTTGACTTCTGACTGAAATATTTCAAGTCTATGAACCAATAAATTTCCAGGAGAGAATTTCACCAATGTAAATGATTTCACCGAGTCAGGACAACGGTAGAGACAAATGGTAGAGACAGAGGATCCGTCCCCATCAAAAGATCACTGGCAGTTTCTGTCATTCGAGCTGACATACACTAAAACCCCGCGAATAAGAACTTAGTTAACCTCATAGGTTTTTATACAAATGGTGGTTGTTGTGAAATTAGGCTATCTAAGTTTTTAATCAGGTTCTTAATAAGTGTGCTCATGGGTTTGGCTTTTCTTGCAAAGAGCAGACTTGTGGAAGGCACATCGTTTGTATCTTATGTGATGTACTTACTGTATTATTTAAAAAAACACTATCTTGGAAATACGAACCTGTATTGAGATTTTAGCCTAACAGGCTCTTAAATTTTAGGTTCTTATACGCGGGTTTTTTTCTGTAAATGTACTTCTGTAGTATAATGGTAACACTAAATTTCAAACCAATGTTTTCGCACGTTTTATAAGAAGAAACTAAAGAGCTTACCTTTGTCGCAGTTTTGTCCAGTGTAGCCCTTTTTGCAGTCACAGGAGTACCGCCCCAAACCAATGTTTGTACACGTAGCCCCATTCTTGCAAGGTTTTTGTCGGGCGCAATATTCCAAATCTGAAAGAAACAAGGAGAGAAGATATTTTTAAGAGCCCTTCTCAGCCGCACCTTACATTCGAGAGTTTGGCTATCATAGTTTATTAGGATCATGTCGAGACGAAGGAAATCACTGTGAAACTACTAAAGATAATTGAACATACTTCCAGGAACACAACACAACTTACAGCAAAGCAAAAAGATTTGGCTTCACCATGCAACATCAACAGATATGCGTTCGGTATACAAAAAGAAAGCATGATTAAACTAGTGGCAAAGTTGACAAACATCAGAATGGTGCTAGGCGCGGAAAAATATAATGCCTTTAGAAAGCACGGGAAAAGTCAAGACAACTGGACTTGTGATTGGTCAAAGGTAGAACAGCTTTGCTCTGATTGGTTAGAGAATGTCGAATGACTCGAGTTATCTTACTTCCACAAAGAAATAGCAAATTTTCTTGGGCAATTCTGTCCAAGCGGGAAAGGCGTAATGAGGTTAACCCTATGTGAAGCACCAACCCGAGAGACGAGTTGAGACCACAACTCCGTGCCCTACTCTTTGCGAAAAGAGTGTGGATTCTCTAAGGAGACAAAGTGAAAGCACATTTTGCGTTTTGATAAAGGCAGCACATTCTGCTCAGTTATTCAATTTAAGACCCTGAGTGTTGGTCTGCCCTAGGCCTCGAACCCTCGACCTCCCGCACTGCAGTCTAATACTCTACCAACAGAGCTAACCGCTTAAAAGAGGCAGAAACATACCTCGATCGCAAAGTACTCCACCCCAGCCTTTACGACAATTGCATTTCCATGGCTCGCCGTCACAAGTTCCATGAAGGCATCCAGGGTACACTTCACACTCTGTGCAGTTTGCACCTTGCCATCCACTTTGACATCTGGAAACAGGAGGAACATGTTGAATATTAGTTGCTTTTCAAAAGTCCCTACTTTAATCTCGAAGAAAACCAAGCAGAATATATTTCGCCCGCACTAGCGTTTCTCGTTTTGTTTTGAACTCTCCACACTGATTCATTCGAAAACGCAAACCTTTTCGCTTTTACTTATCGTCCATGCTAAAACGACCGAAAACGCTGACGGAAATTCACAGTATATGACACTTTCTTCGTCACCGTTTTCAAAGGCCACCGTTTTCACCCGCCCACACTAGAAACGACGCGTTTTCAATTGACTCTTCTTCTGAAACCGTTTGCGAAAGGTTCCGTTTTCATCAGCGTTTTAGCGTGGGCAAGTAGACGAGGTAAATTTTGTACAAGGTTCTAAAGCCAACAAAAAAAGATACAGAAACATTGTCTTACTCGCAATAGTTAGGCTTATTGCAGGATCCGTGATTCGTGTCACATCCCTCGCAAATTGCTGAAAGAACAACAGAAAGATATGATCCGTAAACAACACAGAAAACACTTCCTAGTACTGCAAGAAACGCTACGCAAAGGTGGGACAAGATGGCGGGATAAAGCAAGGGAGAAAGGTGTTTGTGGCAGGGAAGTTAGGAATGATGGAGTTAAAATAATATAACATTAGGCGAAATAGTAGTAAGAGTTCTTCTTGAAGGCAGGTTTAAAAGCATTTATTACGGGAATCATGTTTTGCGATGCAGAAAATTACCTTTTAACCGAGGAAAACTAAATAATAATATCACGGTAGAAAGACAATCAAGAAGTAATAACAAGCAAAGAGAAGAAAGGGCTTTTGAGATAGACAGGATTAAGTAGGATTAAAAACGAAATTGAGAAGTTATTTCATGGTGCGCTATAAGTACCCGCTTTCGCTGACGACTACCGGAGAATGGGTTCTCGTTCGGACGATTATCACCGATGATATACGAAGCTGTACGAACCTTAAGCAAAACGCCGAGCCAGAAACATGTTTATCTCCTTGCTCGAACCTGTCACGCGCTCCCGCCAGCTGCAGAAAACAACCTCCTTAACACCCGCTGATACTAAGCGTTAAACAAATTGCAGCGTTCAAAAAGGGGTCTTGTACAACAAAGGGCCACATTTAAGGATCTCTGTCCCAGCAGATAACAGCAAACTGCGGGAGACCTATTCACTGTGAGCGCAGTGACACGAATCGTGAGCACGCAAGTTAGAATCATAAATTAACAATAAACAATGAGTTTGTCGTGATCCTCCACACACAGGTGATCATCAAAGACGACTTTAAACAATACATAAGAAGCCGGCTGGAAACATACAAATATTGTTGATTTTACGGTCTACTGGTGTTTCGTGTTTGGGTTCCACACTTCGCTGCACAACGTGAGAGCGCATACTAATCACAGTTCTCAGGTGAATTGAAACTAACTCAACGAATATTTTCCACAATGAAAAATTTCTGCCACATGCTAGAATAGGCCAGCTGTCCTTACATTGACGTAACGTGACCGATAAATTGCCTCTTTCGCCTGCAGGCATTCGACTTTAATGTCGCAGAACCATCGCTCGTTTTTTATGAAGTTAAGCTCACTATTGTTGCTTTACAATCAACGTTCAAGAACGATAAAAGTACAGTTCATAAACAACTGATAATTTTCAGGCTTTATCAGCGGACACGCGACGATCAGATAGCAAAAGAGGTCTTTATAAGGCTAAAGGGCAAACATGTTACTGTCGCAAAGAAAGAAGAGTTGGCAAGGTGAAACACTTTGCACGGAAATAACCGACGAAAACAATCGAAGTCGTAGATGCAAAATTCATCTTTGAGGGTAAAACGACAACGCTCTTAGAAAATAATGACAATACTTTCCAGTTCTCCTAAAGGACTAAAAAAACGTCTATGTTTGGAAACCCACTTGTAGCTGGTGCAATTTCTCGTGCTGCAATGCTTGAGAGGAAGATGTTTAGTGGAGACCTCAAACGCCAATGCGCATGATGCAATTCTGACCGCGTGGGAACGGTACGGTGTTGTGCTTAACTGAACGCGGTGTACGAAAATTCAATTTTTTGGGGTGCTTTCTTTACAAACTCTTAAAGAAAGTAGTTTTAAAAATGCAGGAAGAAAATATTTATCAGGAGAGGCGGTTGAGAGTGGTGGTAAAATCGCGAACCGTCGGCCTTTGCTCACAAACTAGAGAAGTTCAAGTGATAGCTTTCTTGAGGGCTAGAAAGGGATAGTCAGCAACTAGATACTTTCCGTTAAGTTGTGGCAACGCCTTAATGCAAAATGCATTAAAATATTTAAAATAACCCAGTTATTTCACTTAAGTGATATGGAGAGAAAAATAACAGTTAGTTCAGTCTTGATAGAAAAATCCTGGTAACTAGTAACCCTTCTGACTTGTCTGCAATAATTGTAACGTTAAGCCAGGAATTTCGTTTGATTTGTTCAGGCTACTAATTGTAAATCAAGATCTCCGTCAGCTTCAAATGAACCATTCTGAAAGACTTTTTACTCTGTAGGGAGGGCAAATTTGTTTGAACACGGCGTTATCTCGAGTCCAGCCTCACATAATTTTACACCTGGCAAACAGTAGTATTTTCAGGTTTTCTTCCATTTAAAGACAATTTTGTACCTGGCCAAAATGTCTCAAAATACAATGAGGAGCTTCTTTAACAAGACAACGGTACCTTCATCGCAGTATTGTCCCTTCCATCCTGGTAAACACACTCGTGTGCCATTGCTGTCACAAGTATGGTGGCCTAGCCGGTCATCTCGCGGAACACAGACCTTGGAACACGTGTCTCCATAGTAATTCTGCTGGCATATCACTCGGAAAGCGAACGTTACATTGGCCACTGCACCCACATGGCTGACATTGTGCCACTGCGGACCGGGCAACAGGGACTGTCTTTCAACAACGACTTGTTCAATAAGCACTGACGAGGTAACTCCTAAAAGAGATGAACAGCAGAGTGATGTCGGCTACAAACTTAGTACTGACAACAAACCAATCAAAACTCAAGATGTGTTAACTCGTGACCAGTGGAACCAATGGCTAGTTAGCGCGGGAAAAGTTACACAGAGCGGGAGCAGAGGGGATTAGCACTTGATTGGTTGAAAAGACAGTACTAGCACTCTGATTAGTTAAGAGCAAGTTGCGAAATTGGAGTTTAGCAAATGTCGTGAAGTTAACGGGTAATTATTTTCATAGCGAGATATTGGAAAGACCGCCATTTACGTTTAACAGTTGTACCGCGGAGTATAACACAATACAAAGAGATTAGCAACGGCACCTACAGTGTGCAAACGAGCGAGTGAGGAAAAAGCCGCTCAGCATGCTGAAAATGGATCGAGATCAAGCTAGCTTGAAATTTGTAAAATACGATTGTGATCGCACTAACATAATTGCATTCGTTTCTAATTAAAAGAGGAAACTCGATACTGCGAGGTGTCCATTATTTGGCTAGATTTCTCGTGGAAAATGATCACTGGCGCCTCTGAATAGACACCATCCCTTATTCAAGTATCAAGCGACAATTAAATAGAAAAGACACCTCGATCTCCTGACTGGTCCTGAAAGAAGCAAGTCTCGCTGCGTGACTAAGAGAACTTTAGCAGTTCTACTAAAATGGCATTTTATTGAAGCCAATAGTGTCGTTCAAGTCTTGGTAACGAATTTAAATCGATTGAAAACTAACTCATTCCAGATGATAAGAGAAAAGGAGAACTTTTGCTCCTCGAGCTATCAGTAGCCATACATTAACTGTCAAGCTTGCACAATGCGGATTCAATCTGAAACATATTATCGCATTAAAGGGAGTAATAGCGCTTACGGAATCAAGAAACGATACTATTCATGTGGTAAAAACGCCGGTGTGCGTGCACAAACACTTTACAACTCAGTAGGCGTGATGTTCGCTCATGGCAGCTGTATAAATAAGTTCACACACACAACCCCACACAAAAATTCGACAACTGACTTACGGGAATACAGTTACTACAAACGTTACAAGCACATGTTAGGTGACAGAACTGACTTGATCGACCTGTCTTCCGGTTTTTGATTGTGCTGTGAATTACACAATAGACAATCGCTTCACAAAGTATCTACTTTAGTCATAACTTCCTCCTGTTAGCAATCTTGGCGCCAGAGAACCTGGAGAACGTCATTTCACAAGAGACCCTAACACGACAGTTTCTTCTGCAATTGAAAGCGCGACCATGGTTTTAAGAAAACGGATCAAAACGAACAGATAGAAAAAGCGGATAAACCTCATGGAAAATGCCACTTCAACAACGAGTACTTGTTAAATTATACAGAAAGGAACCATTATTCGAGTTATTCCCAAGTAAATGTCTGAACGACTGAGCTTTGCTAAGCCATCAGCCATGTATGAAAATGATATTTGAGGCCTTGGCCGTATGAAATATCACCGTGGCTAAAAAGAGCGTCTCATATTTAACAGTGTACCCGAATTTAAGCATCTGCCGGCAAACACAAGCTCTTAAATGTCAAACGATTCGACCATCCTCTAAGTATTGAAGGAGCAAACTTCACTAAGAATAAATTTTAAGTGTCTAAATCTAGATTGATTTCGCGTTGACTGACACGGTGTTCGGCGAGCGGAGCAAATAAATCCGTTGTGGCGCCAAAGAAATTGAAAGCTCTTAAAAGTTATAATTGCCTTTTTCCTGAGCTGGAACAAACTTCACAAAGAATAAGTTTTTTTAAGTACGTCTAACCCAGATTAATTTCGCGTTGACACGCTGTTCGGTGTGTGGAGGAATTGGATCCGTTGAGGCGCCAAAGAAATTGAAAACTCTTTAAGCTTATAATTGCCTTTTTCTCTGAGCTGGATAATGCTCTAAATCTCCATTTAAGGCTATTGAGTTAAGCCGTATAACCCAGTTCTGTCTGAACAATTATCTTAGAAATTCTAGACTATCGGATCACTACTTCACGTCTTAAAACGGAAATGTAACACAGAAAGAAGTAAACCATGCCGAGTTATAGCGTTAGGATAGAGTAATGAATGATAGCCCAATGCAGAGAAGTCCGTAATGACCCATCCTGAAATAACAAGGCCGTATTAAGCCGATGGAAATTCCATAGAGTTGAAGCCAAGAATGAGAAATCGGGGTTAAGGAGGGCAGTGAGTTTAACGTATCTCTCACAGACTTATCTGTTATCAAAAACTGAAGTGCTTGTTTACAATGGCAGCGTTATTCTTTGGGAAATGAACACTTGTCGAACTCCTAAGCTTCACTTCAGGGCGCACACGGACAGCTAAGCGTGCACTGAAAATAGCAAACGAACAAACAATGTGTCGGTTCCATTCTGAAGGCCTGTCCAAGCTAAGACCAAATATTTTGATGGAAGATAAGATAACGAGGCAATAGCGAGGATTAACGTTATCGAATCGGAGATACGGTCAGGCAATGTACGCCCAGTCAAACAGTACAACAATGCGATGACACAAAAGGTTATCAATACATTACGTCCCATTTGACTCTTCTAACGCTGCGGTTCTTTTGCGATCACAGGCAAAAGCTGTTTGTCCAGGTATTATTATCTTAGCCATTATCGCGATTCGACGTGGGGCGATCATACGGGTTAACAAAGCTAAGTGTGGATTTGATATACAACTGATAATCCCGAGGAATTTTCTTTGCTAAAACAAGGTACATTTGAACGTTTTAAAAGAAGGCATTTACCTACTACCCATCAAGAGTAACTTGGGGGGTAAAGTTCGCGTGTTTTGCATGCGAATTAAGTCAACACTGGCTAAATTAGATAAACAACTATTCGACGCGGGTTTCATCTAAAAACAAATGTTATTACACCATTTTTTTCACGCTCAATCCGTGTGATTTTCAGTAGACCATCGGAGCGTACTTAATCGTTAATGGAGGTTTGCTTTTAAAGCTGTTAGCTTTACTGAAGGGCAGACAAGAATTCAACCCAGAGAGCGAGGCACCCACGTTCTATTTTTTAGGACAACTCCCCCGATTCTGTGTCTGAAATTTTATTCCAGTCATCAAGAGCGCTAGCTTATTATTTGATGTTCTGATAGAGTGTTCTTAGCGAAGTAAGCAGTCTATAGTGATCACACCGCTCATAAAATCTGGCGGCTAGAGATAACCTCTCGCGTGCCGATATGACCTTTCTTATGGGATGGCACACAAATTTAGTTTAATCCACGCAACCATCAAAAAGTCTAGTAGCACTAAAAGGTTATCGCGCGGTCCATCATTCTTGAATGATAAACTCTTTTATTGGCTTCACTAAACGACATACCAGAACTGTTTTAGTTTAAAATTCCAAGATTCAAGGCTAGGAGCAATTTGCTGTCTAGAGAAATCTTTAAGCTAAGTTTGACAAGCTAGAATAAATTAACTGTGTCCTTACCTTTATGTTTTGCAGCCACGACAAGAGAGAATGACCCCTAGAAAAAATTAAAACATCAAGAATTGATATAAGATATAACAGGCATCAAACCTTCTCAGTTCTACGCGCGCGCGAAGTGGAAAAATCGTGCTTGCATGCGTTTAGAGCGGCGCAGCCTGATGAAGACGTTTTTAAATACGAAATGCCGTGGATTTCGATAAAGAACTTAAAACGTTGGCACTTAAAGTCACTTTACAACCGAATCGCGAGGCTTATTCCTGAAAAACTATGGCACGTGCCTGAATAATTATAAATCAAGTAACAGGTCTTATATTTGCACCAATATGGAAATCTCTCTTTGCTTGCGTAATGAGACAGACTAAATTTAAAGAATGTGAACAAGTTCAAGCGCTTTAGAATCGTGGCGGAAAAAACGGCTCGTGAAAACTAAAACTTAAACGGTTCGACACATTAACATGACAGTCACGACACATGAAGCAAAATTTGTCATTGATATTACTTGATCTTTCACTTCGCTTCGGGACTCTCTGAACATTAATTATCACTTAAAATTCTCACCATAACAGAAAATTTAAAAATAGCTTTAAAAAATATTGGTTTTTGTGTCGTTCGAGCAACATTTGAGAATTGCACGGTGACAATGTCAAACGAGATTCCTTTCTCGCTCGCCTAAACAAAAGCGGGTTCCCTGTTTTCTAGGAAATGAGCTTTGAAGGATCGAAGTTTTAGATCCAAGTTTTAGATTTCACGCAGCCAGTTACGATCCATTTTTGTATCTGGATACCCTTGAAAACTGACGAGAAGTTACATTTTCACTTATTTTCTCAATATGTTATGGTTTCATTTCCTCAGTCGCCAGTACCTCGACTGCTAGACAACAAGTTGGACATCCTTCCGTTTGACGGTCAAAACGGAATCGTACATCGCGTCAATTTCCGCGATCTAATTTGATTCAAAGGTCGACAAAAACAGACATAATTATGTTTCCGCGCAAGTTACATCTTGACAAGACCGGTGGTCCATTCGTCTCTCCTGCATTTCATCGCCTTCACACGTTTATCGCTTCGAGCCGCCTTGTGCTATTTGCGATAAAAAAGCAGTCAACACGCCACAGGCGTTTCAGGTTCGTGAACTGAGTGAACGATACCGCAACTGTTTCAGTTTTGAATAGGAACAGCTTGCTTCTGTGCGTTCACTTAACTATTCACGAAAATAGAATAGGAAACGCCGTTTTAACATGACACACATGTTAAGTGATACTTAAGAGTCGCGCGAACTTCGAAACTAAAATTTCCCACACAAGATCGAAACCCTGTATCAGTCTACGGAACGGAAATCAGTCTAACTTTATTGTGTTGCAATAAATGGTTTCAAGCAGGAAAAGAAGACGGAAAACTACTGATATCATCGATCAAATTTTCCAAATAGTGTCATTGCTCCAAATTTCGATCCGGAAGGGTGCAGCTGGTTTAAAAGAAGTATGACAAAATGATATATTTTACATGTACTTCAACAGTGTCCAAAAACAGTAAAATCACGTTTTGTTCCGGAGGCCACTGGAAACGCTACATTTGACATGGGTTTAGTCTTACCGGCCATGACAAATTGTCGGGCCATGAGATCTGAAGCAGACTGTTGGATGGGATTGCAAACGAACTGTTTCCCAGTACGTCCGAGTTCTTCTGACCAAAGAGACAGGAGGAGGTATCGCCCAGAGGGCTGACACAGACGCTAAAGAACGTACTGCAGGGGGATGAGCAGCTCCCTCCTACATCTTGACCACTACAGCATGCCTTCTGCCCGGTTCTTTGCCCAGGATTCGCATAGTCCAAGAATCGGACTTCAAACATTCCTGTTGCCCGAGTCTGAAATTGTGAAGAAAATAAAATTAACGCGGGTAAAAAAAAGGCTGCCTATAGATTTCCGAGAGCTGGTCGAGCGAGGCTATCAAAAAGGCCGATCAGTCGTTCTAGAACACACTGAATGAGATTTTGCACATGCATTGCAGCATAGTGAGAACAAAATGGCGCCAATTCATAAAATAAGGGTATTTTTTTCGCGAGTCTGAGTTAATTAATTCTCTTTGTTCAATTTGAATAGTAAAACATAATCCCAAGTGAAAGGTTAACGAGGCAATCCTTAAGCGTAAAATCAAGGTGAAAACTAAAGGACTTTAGAGCGAGGTTTATCGCGCTAACAATTTCTGTCTTGGTCACAGTCTTTCTGCCGTGTTAACAAGTGTTGATTGAAGTACGCGAGTCACCATATTAGAAAACAAAAACAGCCTCAAAAAGAAAACAAAAACAGAAACCTTTTACACTAAAAGGAATGTTCTCCGTGGTAGCCAAGTAAGTCAATAACTCGAGACAATCACTGCACTTGCGTGCTTTATAAACCACATTAACTGATAAGAAACAGTAGTTACTCTAACTATGCTGTGTTGGGCATGCCTTAAAAAAAAACAATAACTTTTTACTAATCATGTATATTTGCTTGTCCGCCTGGGTGACGTCAGGTTTTATTTAAATAAAAATTTGTTCTTCAAAAACAGGAAATTCCAAATACAAACGAAATATCCGCCAAATGGAAACAGTTCGCGACGATCGCGCGCGAGCGTCCAACAGCGCGCGCTGCTGTTTTCCATTCTTTAGTGAAGTACGTTTTCAGAGAAAGCACTGCTTGAAGTTCTCTAAGGGTTTAGCGAAGGTAGCTCTAAACACGACCCAAAAGGGTCAGAGTGTTTTTAGTGGGTTGAGGTAGATAAAAATCTTGCTGTCGATAAAAGGTGCGAAAAAATGACTGAATGGACTAATTTATGAGAAAGATATCTCAGGTTGTAGATCTATTGATTTCTAATACGTTGATCTATTCATCGAGACAATCTGAGCTTAACCGCGAACTAAGAACAGCTATGATTAAAAAATTACGCAAACATCCCAACAAAGTCGTTATTAGTGTCAAGTGAAACAGAACGGGAGTTCTAAGTGAAGGCTTGACAATAATATAAAATGGTATATTACTCACGTGAGGCAGTGCTGTAGCCAAAAGCAAAATCACAAGTACTCCAAGGTTTGGGCGCTGACTTCCTTTCAAAAATGCGGCCAGTGAATGCCGAATGAAGTATCTCAAATGCATGAGTTTCGTGCCCAACTCATTAAAGTGTAATCTTCACGGAGTGTGGTAAAACCCACTCGAGTCCTCGGTGTGATGGTCGTGCGTCGTTGCTCTCACGGCTCAGCCTGAAAGAGCATGCAGATAATCGCGATTAAATTTTGCTTAGGTAAATATGGGCTTCCTCAACGGACCAGTTGTCAGTTGTCATCATCTGTTAAACTGGGAAGCGGAAGGCAATCTTTATGATCTCCACCAGCTTCGGATCGTCAAGCTCGATTGAAAGTCGGATGCGTAACGTAACGCAAGGTGTTTCGGCCTCGCGCTAATACGCTGCGTTTTCACGGCTGCTTGATTTGAAAGGTACACAAAGAGTTATCGCAGACAATCCCTGCGGGTTTGACGTATGGATTTCGTGAACAACATCGAAATCTCTCGGGACTCTCTTGTTTCAAAGTGCTTCGCTCGCGCTGGAGATTTAGAAGGCAACTGAAGACAATGGTTTCATTAAATCAAGCCAAACGCCGATGATTATAGCGTAGAAATTCAACCCCCGGGATCACAGATGGCCTTCTCGCTGCAGCAATCGAGGAAGGACGTGTATGGGCTTGTCCACGCAACAAAGCATACCAACCGAAAAATAACAAGAATATATAAACTACAACATGATTTCTACCTCATAAGAGCGAAACCCATTGAAATCTGACTGTTTCGTCGATATGTCGCGCTTATGTGTCCTCAAATGTTTCAATTATCGCACCATCGCGGTAATATTATCGCTGATTTTTCGTTATTTCTACTAATACAGGAAACCTCACACAATGGTCTGCGTTTGATGAAACGAAATTTCTACGCTGATTTCACTCGGAAATGCCAAAAACCCTACCAGGCTAAAAATCGATTGAATTAAATAGGTCGTCCTTTCTGTACGCGACTGTTTCCTCTGCGGCGAGAATGAACGCTCTAGATAACTCGATATGCCAGATAATAACACTGCAGGGCTACGTTTGTAAGACGCGCGCGTGAGAAAGAGCTGACCTGGCGCTACTCACCGAATTTCCTGCCGCGTAAAATCAGAGTATTTCTTCAAATTTAAAGCCAAAGCCTGGTAGCCACAACAATGAAAACAGCTGACCAAGTCCATGAGGCATTCATTGAGCTAAGTCCTGTACTGATTCAAATCTAGACCTGATAAGGTGGCAGCCCAGACTGTTGTCAAGTCACCGGTGATGCAACAGATACAGGTAGATACAGAGCATTGCAGCGTAATCATGCGTACATATGGGTGGGGGGACTCCCCGTGAATTCTTTTGGGAACAATTCTCGTCACTGATCATTTCTGGACATAGTCTCTTAATAGCTGGGAATTTTTTTCCCACGAGGCAACGAAGCGCGACTACTTCACACGATCAGTTTGTTTAAGTCCTTTGTTACCAACAGGAAACAAAAACTGATAAAGAAAGATTCCGAAAGAACCAGAGGGCACCAAAGGTGTCTTTTATTGTCGCTAATCTCGTTCTTTAATTTCGTTTTCTAAACAAAGTTTTTAGCCTAATACCAGGATTACAATGTCGTGTGAAACTCATCCGGAGTTTACACTCACTCACCTCGCTTCAAAACGTTACGTGCAAGGTTCCACTACCGCACGGACAAATCACTTTGATTTCTACGCAAGAAATCCACACCGCGGCCGACCCGAGGGCCGAGTGAGTGAGTTGCCGTGCTAATCTTTTGATTGTCACGGGTGATAAATCGATGAGTGAGTAAAATCTGCAGACACAAATGGATACTTAGCACGGCCGAACGGCGTCAATAACATGCAGCTCGCCTGACAACAGCGTTTTGCATTCCGTTCGTAGAACCGGATTGCCGTTGCTCAATAAATAATACACGAATTAGCAGACGAGGCAGAATGCAGTCAAGCAGAACTATGTACAGATCAGCGAATAGTTTTCGCGTTATCCGCCACTCTATTCTGGGATCATTACCTAAGTGACCGCGTGGGATTCCATGTTAATTCTTTCTCCCATGCACTCGCTCAAGCGGGTCACCGTCATGTGTTTTCTGTCTCGTAAGAGTTCAGCGACTGCGCGAGGACTTTGATCAATGTCTTGAGGTTTCCTACTAACAGAGACCACCCGCGTGCTGTGGGCAAATTTTGAACCAAACAGCGGTCCTTTTACGTGGACAGTGAAACACACGCATCTTAAAATGCACCGAACAAAATCGTGAACTGCACAAAAGTGGATTAACAAACTCTGGCAAACCAAGATAAGCAGCTGCAATCGATTGGTTGTTCTGTTGTTGGAACAATACTAACATCCGTGACCTTTCGACGTGGGTTTTCCCAGTCTGAACCAACAAGTTTCCTGCAGTTGGAACAGAAACCGCAACAACGAGCCTCTAAGTCCTACGATATGCTTCCAAAGCAAATATTTTCGCAATTCAAATAATCCAGCGTAATCGAGCAATTAGGAATCGCGAGTAATTAAAACAAACACAGCACCAACGTCTACAGCCTGATTCCGGTCGTTATGCGTTGTAATTGGTCAACAGTACGTCAGCAGTGTTAAGATTTTAAAAACAGGCAATGACGTTTTTAGACCACCCTGGAGGGTGCACGCGCCAATAATTGACCATTCTTGACAAGCCCAGGGTGTTAAGAGATAAGCATCGCTCCGGAGGGGAAGTGATACCTTGTCAGAGCGCTATGCATTGCTGTTACGGAATTTCAACATGGCGGCTTTCGTTCGTAGTTCTTTTGTCTTCGTTCATGTCGCGTCCTGAGAAAGCCTTTAAAGAACACTAGCATTTTTGAGCTAGCTATGTAGAAGCTCTCACACTGCACCACGATTCTCAAAAAAAAGACTGCAAAGTTGCAGATGTAAACATGTAAATTTACTAAGGACACTTGTTTATCAGAGATATGAATATCGAATGGTGTGATTTATTTGATATATTTAGATTGGTTTTTGTTTGCTTTTTTTGTTTGTTGTAACATCAGGTCGCCTTGTCGTAACTAAAAGTGGATATGCTCTATTTTTACCTGTTTTTGAACAAATAAAAAGGTTCTCTAGGGAAAATGAGCAATTACCACGCGTGTACGATCCTATTACCGGCAGCTATGGTTAATAGATCACTGGTAGCAATTATTCAATTTATTTGTTTTTCATTGATGGCTTTACAAAGAAAAATTTGAATTTCTGCCAGTTTTGACAAGTATTTTTTATTTCGTAAACCCTCGGCTAAAATCCTAAAGAAAAGAATACTATCAGTTCTTCACACGTAATACTGACTGAGGTATTTTAATTATCAGCCTTGTTATTCAAATACAGCAAAAGCCTTAATCCTATCCGAAACTGGATTGCAGTTATCAATGGGCCGATATGTCTGACTGCTTTTAAGGGAAAACCAGAGTACAAAAGGACTGTGACAAAAAAGCTAGCGTAATGTTCGAATTGAAAGGTGAATCGTTTTCTTTTAGGAAAGAACAGCTCCGCCCCGCTCCACCTCCCTAAATCAACACGTACCAGACCCCACGGAACAATACGCCAAAAATAGATATAATTGTTTGTAAACAGTTGACAGAGTTTTCTAATGAAACACCTATCGATGCAATAATCTTAAGTATACTCAGAATTTTACTTAAACTATCGCAAGTACGATTGACGCACGTTTCCCGAGAGGAAAGTGTATTTATAAACGACGATAACGTATTTTGATAGCCCCTAATGGAATCTAGCCTACGCCCCCTAAATTCTTCATAAAACTGCCGTGGTTGCAAAAGAACCTCCCTTTCCTTCGTGGATAATCGAGAATTCACACGAATAGTAGGTCTATATTGAATGTTTCCAAGTTTCGATGCTTGTTAGAAGGTCGAAAGATATTTAAGAAATGGTTCGTTACATACCTCAAATTCTCCTTTGCAGTTTAGTTGCTGTACAATGTTAGTCGCGTGTAAGGACTCATGGGTGTTTTCAAAGATAACACAATTAGCAGCCGACATCACTTTCGCTCGTTTTCAACTCATTTAAACCGGAAAAAACTAAAAACAGTGAGGTATTAGAATCCTAAACAAAAATTTGACCACCAAGCTGTTTGTCTTAAATCGGCACCATGTGGTATTCAAGAACGGACTTTCTACTTCTGACAAGACTAGTTCGGCTTATCAAAACATCAGTGGATAGCTCTGGATAAACTACGTAGCTCGCCCCAGACTGCACACAATTTATGTTATACCGACCATTTTCGCATCCAATTATGGTTCGCTATACACCAAGATAACTCGAGTTTTTGATCGTTATCTCGACAGATATCGGTCAAAAAATGCTGGGCTGGAATTAATGGCCATTAATTTTGACAATAGACAGACTTTCCGGTTCTTGCTAAGCGCCCACGAATCCATTCCAGAGAAACTTTCTGCATTAAACTATGCTCACATGGTGGTCCGCCAGTAGCGGGAAAGCTTAGAGATGGCGAGCTTAACTCCAAACACTTATTATCTGATCAATTAGCTACTCCGTTTAGCGGGGCTACACAATTATTACAGAAATTCGATCAGATTTGACAATGATGCGCGCAAGATGTTTTTTTGGATCAAAAAAAAGTGCCGAGTTATTCCGTCTATTGTAGTCTCACGTGATCATGTCACACCCTAATATTGATGTCAATTGCATCAATTTACAAGCTGGCCAAGTGACCTCGATTAGTTATCAGGCACTAAATACTACTTCAAGTTTCATGTAATGTTTTTAAATTGGCAATTCAGGAAACGAATCTTTACGAAAGAATTTCCAGTTAGCGCTGGCGCGCTACCTCTTCTGCAGAAACATTACTCCATCGACAGGCGTTCGACCTAGTGCTGTGGTTATTTGCACCTGACCACTAACGTGTTAGGTTTTTTTCCTCTGGATTTTCTCAGCCATTTAACGGCTAGACTGAAGAGCAGCATAATCACACAAACCTGGAAAACTGTGTCAAACCAAAAATTGTTCCAACCAAAACTAGACTAGTTAAAGACCATCTGGCGAAATTTTGAGATTACAATGCAGCTCAGCCGGGAATTCAGGGACACAGCAGATGTTTTCTATTTCGTCCAAAGCTCTGCTTCTTGTCAAGTTGATAATGCTAATGAGGAAGTTAGTAATAAATTGCCAGGGTCGTTTTTTGACGGTGGCGTCGATTTGCAGATATGAAAATTCAGTTTTTAAACACAAAACAAATGGTCGAAATTTTATCGTGAACCAAAATATTGGCTAGTGCCGCAACATTTCCCGTGCTTATAGCGCCCCCGCCAAATAAGCTTGCATTAATTTTTAAACAAACTCTTTGATCTGTAATGTATCTAATAATCTTTATAGAAATAGACTTTGTTTGTCAAGACCACACGCTCCGAAATACAAAAACATCGCTGGGCAACATCCGCCATAATTAGAAATCTTGAGTCGCTGCCCAGAGCTACACGATTTAACAAAAATTAGTTGTTCAATAGAAACATTCAATCTCAGTAAACTGTGAACTAGATTGAACTATGAAATAGAATATATATTGAAGCCTCGGGCTACGCAGAACACAGCGGTGTATTTCTGTCTTAACGAAAATGAAGAACAATAATATTTACGTTTGCGAATAGCAAGCTGTCGTTATCGAGAATGTTTGAGGTAAAATTCTCTCCTTTACGTTTTCTTTCCATGAACAAATCTCGATAAAACTTCCGCATTTACTGTTGACGGCTACAAACGTGCAATGTAGATATTATTCAGAGAAGCCCGTTTAAAATCTACTACGACCTACATCTAATTGATTTAGCATGCATTCCAACTCACATCACAAGGATCTCCGAGACTGGGCGCCTAATCAACGAACGAAAATACATGAAAAGACTACCAACTTAGTGATTACCTTTTCAGTGATTTCCAACTCTAACATTCCCACAAGACTTTGTCAAAACAGAATAATAACAACATGAAGTCTTGAAATTGAAACCTAACTCGTTTGTCGTCCGCTGACTGTAGGGCTGTCTGCTGCGCTCAGCTTTGTATCAGCTTCGTAAAAACTCCCGCCACACACTGTGCAGCCGCAACTTTTCCCGCCATAAACCTGACGCGGCTACACAGTCGTGAAGATCGTCACGAAACAAATTTCTAGCGACATATTTTTTTTTCTCTCTTGAGTATTTCATACCCTGTTCAGTGAAAATACCTTTTGCAGATATATTTAATTGCTCCAAGATGAATGAGCTTGTTGGTCTGTTTTTGTGGATACACTGTGGACATTTATTACAGGTAATAGCATTAATTTTTATCGCTTTCTCCGGAAGCTAACCAGTTGTAAATTACCTAAGAAATGTTTTAGAAACTTCCTTCCTTCCTCCGTTAGTGACATGTACCATTGACTACATTCTTTAAGAAATATAACGTATGAATATTTCACTGCGCGAATGCCTAAAGCACACGAATTTTTAACCTCAAAATTTGTAAGTATAAAAACGGAAGTATCCGTAACAACAAGCTATTGAGAATTATGTAAGAACTTGATTCCAGTCAGTTCTCTATATCGCTGCAAAATATGGTCAACTAATGAACGAATTATTGTAAACAAAAACAATCAACACCACCAAGCAGTTAGTGAATAGTTCACAGTTAGCAGGACTGAAAAGACACTGACTGAGCTGTGGACAGCACTCTATGAATCCAGGTCACTAGGTCATTCCTAAAACTCCCTCTTTAGTACATAAGAAGCTTAACGACGAAGACAAAAGGCAAGGATAACGCCTTGTTTAAATTGAATTTATACCCTACTGAAAAATACCGCTAAAGTAAAATTTTACCTTACAAACGGTCCTCAAGTGTCATTTGGTTAATGGAGGCTACATGTAGCTTAGTTGGTCAGCCATATGAAAAATTCAAGTCGTGACATGGGATAAACAAAAAAATCAGCCATCGTGGTTTACGTCCTTGTTACAAGAGGATTTACTGTTTGCCAGTCATGCTACGTTTAACCATATTTTAAGAATTGCTGGAAAGTATTATTTTACCTTGCGATGTAGTCGCAATTTCTTGCTCTCACTCAGAATTTACTCGAATCGAACTTTGTACTTTACGAGTTTTGCTTGATCTTCTCTCACGTAATATCCTTCGTTTGATAGTCATTTTCGATTGAACCTTGTACCTTTGTACAGAATTTGGTCTTTTTGCATGGTTGTTTTGAAGTGGACGGCTAAGGACTCTGATAAATATTCCAAGATTTATAACTCATAAGTGCACTGCAACTTTCTGGGACGCCCAGATTCTCCAACGCGGTGTTACAAACTACCACAAGAGGCTTTTCTTGGAGTCGTGGCATTCAACTTTGGGCAGCGCCGCCATCAACGAAAGGAAACCGCTCCTTTGCTTTTACTTACTGTTGTTTCAAAAAATCAATGAAACGACAACTTATGAGCTTGTGGTGCGAGCAGTAGTCAGATGAAGGTGGACCGAGAAGTTATCGAAAATTCAGTACAGAAAAACAATTCTCTCTGCCGGCGTGGCCATGCGTTTTAGGTACCGCAACGAACTTTTGACCTCACTAATTTTAAAGCCATTCTCGATAGTATCAAAAACATGGCCAAAATAAAACATAAACATGAGACGTTTTCGATATTACTCGGATCTTACAAGATGCGTGTGAAGTAAATGAGCGAGTCCATTGTAGCTCAGTGTTTTTCAGACCACCGACTGGTGTATATCACCGAGTTACATCACGAGTTCGACCCTTGTTGCGGACACAGAATTTTTTCCTTGTCTTAAGCTCGTGAACTGACCAAATCAGCGTCTTTCTCACAAACAATTTTGCTTAACAGGCTGTAAAATGTGCCGGCCATGTTTCCTGTGGATGCAAGCAAGGAACGTTGCCGAAGGCAGATCAACCCAATCATGCACACTATACTGTGTCAACTCACTCGTGTTGCTTTGCTCTTGTTCGACAGCAAAATATGAAAGCAACTGAAATTATAACGTTTACACGAGGACTATTGAATACTACGAAACGTAACCAATAGGCGAGAATAATTGAAGACATTGCCAAGACTAAAGGCTAGACGAAGGAAAATATCATAGAAAGCGTGAATAACGGCAACAAACTAAAAACGGCCTCTAAATGTAGAGTAAAATTTCGTGCAAATGAACTCAAGGTATCATAGGCAGGTCTAGAGCACAATGAGGGCTAGTCACCGTTCCACCCATCTTGTTGGTATTTTACACGCCTGGATCACCAGGAAATATTAAAAAACAGTAATCGTGATATTTTTGTCGTCTCAGAAATAACTAATTATAGGAGGAAAAGTCGTATATTAGCGCTTTTATAATATTAGAATTCAGTTTGTCATTTTAAAGGTTATTTTTGTTTGAAAGCCGTCCCTTTGTGAATTCCTGCAAATTTCCTATGTTACTACCAATCCTTACCAACCAGATTGGTCCCTTATTTACAAAGCATTTCTCTTGTGTAAATAAACACATTGAAAAGTGCTTTTCACGACAAAGGATCAAACATTTAGCACGTTTGCATTGATAATGAATGAGGGTAATCGAAAAGAACTGATCACAGTTCGCTGAAGATCTTTTATAAGTGATAACCAGCTATGTGGGTAGAATGTTGTTGAAGGAATAGGAAACATTAAAAAAGGGAAAAACGTACTACAGTAACTGTTTCCCACAATGTTCATCGATTTGTAACTTTATGGAAAAACTGGAGAAATGATAGTAAGGCAAAACAAAAAACACGTTCCAGTTTAACCGGCGTCTGTTGTCCAGCCAATGAAGCACGGGACTTGCCTCCCGAAAACAAACCGCCACCAAGGTTATTCCTCAGTCTCTTGGCTGCGAACAATTATTAATTTTGATCCGAAATGAAATATCAAAACGATTTTTTGCTGTCACCTTAAACGTTTTTCAAGGTGAATGATAAAGCGAAGTGTGTCATTGAATTTAAATCAATGTCGTTTTCGCTGTAATAATAGTAACAAGGCCGAGGCTATTTTTAATGCCATGTTTAACTGCAATATTGTGTTTGAATAAACACTATACAAACCTTGGAACGTAAATATTCAGATTTGAGACAAATTTAGTTCTGACGAGCATCGACATGCATTTTATCTAAGACTATTGGACTCAATCAATTTTCATCTCTATAGGATATTATATTTAGCGTACTAGCTTTATCGTAGCAATACAAACCTGGAATAATGATGATTCTATTTTAATGATAACGGGACTTTGATTTTATCGCCGAAATGAATCGAGAGCTGAAATGAATCACGAAAGTTTACGCGAAAGGTTTTTTTTTTTACACGTTTTATAACTAATTCGCACGAATAATTAAAGCTCAATGCGTCCATTCCAGTTTTAAAGCATAATAGAATATTATATTATTTCCTGGCGTATTCAGTCAAAAAAAAACTAATTCTTTACCTCATTTCCAGTGATATTTCGACCGAGAGAAGCGTCCTCGTCTAGCAAGACAACTCTCCGACGTCTACTATTATTAATTTACAAAATCGCTGCGAAATTATACAGTTAATTTAAATGGTGGAGACATTCTCAGGCGTTTTCAGCGGTTCCACTCTCCGTTACCAAGGAGCTCGCATGTTATTAGCCATTTAATATTCGTCGTAGGTGTGCACTTGTAATATCGAGTAATGGCAAACAGAAAGTCCAAATTCGAGTTAAGTAATTCCAGTGTGTTTACGAAAGAAAAGCTAATTTGGTGTCGAGACAAAATTGAGAACGGCAGGGGTCCCATGCAGAGTGCCTTAAAAACCGTCCATTCACAAACAACCGTCATAGTTTATGAAATACATCAGTGATATAAATACTTTGAATTCACATTATACTCTTGTAGCTCTCGGTTATTTAGAAACTCCACGAGCGCGAGTCCTATTCATCGGCAATGACACGGTAAATGCAAAGCCCTGGGCAAGTGTTTTTACATCGAATCAGTAGTTATATTGTCTTCGCGTTTGCTTTTCTTTTTACACAGAATCATAGTTGTGACAGCAAAATGTAATCTGTCCGCACAAACGGTTTTTGTAAATGTTTTCCGACTGAAGATGAGGTGTTTTTCTCTTTGAATTCAGCTTCAAGGGTTGGAGTTCTCCGCTTGACTTATTTCCACTTGTTCGTGGCACCTGCTTGGCGAGAGCTCGACCCTTTCCCTGAGCGCGCTCTCCCCTCATGGTTGCTATTATAAACGTAGCAGGTCGTGTTTGTCTTCGAGGCCGTCGAAACATTTTCTACACAAAACCTTCCCGCACATCCTAGACATTTAGGTTTCGTCAGGCATTAATGGGCGTACACATAACATCATGGATCTAGCAGAATCGATCATCTTTATTGCAAATCAAACGTACCCAGCGGGCAAAATTGCGAATCGCCATCAAAGAACAGCTACAATTAATGACGAAAAACGAAAAAAGCTCGGTTAAAATGGCTTAAAGGAAGACTCTCTATTACAGTCCTTAAATCCGCTCGAATATAATCCTAAGCTTTTACAACGTGCTCAAACGCTATAAATATTGCAGTATATATTACATCCTTGTCTTCGCGCAGATTTGAGATCACAAGGCCGATCGAGTTTTTCGTTTCTTTTGTCTACAAAGTAAACGTTGAATTTCCTTGAACATGCATTTCACGCCTTAAAGTTCGTAAACACGTGCCAAGAAATAAGCATACAAATACGGGCATTCTACAAGATTCCCACGTTGTTGTTCTTATTTTTCTTAAGGACCAGCTGGTATGCAAATTTTTGTGTAGCCGACGGAAGTTTTGTTGGCTACCTCTATCAACGAGTACTGTCATGTAAAATACGTATTACAAATTTAGAGCAAATAAATTCAGTTTGAGTGAAATGTGTGGGTAATGAAATTCAATCACTCTGTGTTTCAAAAATAGCTCTATTCCAAGCATAACTTTTGAGAGTAAATAAATTTGTCGAGAGCAGGACTTCAGCGATGAATGTTCTGAACAAGGAAATGTTCTCTCAACACAAAGCCATTTGCATATGTTCTCAAAACGAACATAATGTCAGTCAGATTGTAACTTGGCGCTTTTTTTTTCGTGATACGAACTACCTTACGTTTGTCAAGTGTTGTGCTTTTATCGTATACCGAGGATTCGCCCTCTAGCTAGAATATTATTATTTTGTTTCGTGGCAAATTACTAGTGATCCGACCAACTTTTACTCATCAACGACAACCAGTTCAATATTTGTTGGTGGAATAGGCAAATTACGACACCGACTGAGAATCTTCTGTTTAAAAAACGGAATACTGGAGAGATTAATAAAACCAACTCTGCTTTCATTCAGTAGACGAAAACTGCAGAAAGAAAAAATATTAATCACGAGAAAAAAGACATGAAAATTGCGTTTTCGCAACTGGCAAGTTCTACACGTGTATCAATTCAAGCGAAGAAATAATCGTCGCGATGGAAGATATTCACCTTGACAAACTTAAGATATCTGTCGACGATGAATAAATAAAAAAATTAACATTCGGCTTATGAAACTGTGCGTGATTAGAATTTTTACTAATTTCCAATATATTCTAGAATATTAAAGCGAAAAAGGCAAAAAAACAACAAGGACTCAAACCCGGTTGTTTTAGGTCTACCACACGTGTAATGGTGGTAATAAATCGAAATTGCTTGCATTTTCGCTATCCATGCTCCGCGGCTTTACACAAACGCACTGAGCATCGTGCAAATATCTTGCAAAATTAGTTTAGTTCCTCCAATAAGCGTATGCAGCCATCTCGGACAGGAGAATCGCGAAAATGCAAGCAACCTCCATCACTAACTGACGCAACCTGCACTTACTTGAAATTCAAAGTCCACATGATGCCCTATGATGTGCGCAAATGTGCGACGAGCGTATCTGTGTCATTTATCTACGACATCATGGAATTGTAATTTATATGAAAACACCCTGTGTAGCCCGGGGAACCAGAGTTACGCGATAATTCTTCCCGAGTGGATGATGGCATACATCCCGCGTGAGAAGGAGAGACACCCTGACCAAATGGATCGCGGGCGCATCAAGTTTGCGCCTCGTAATAAACAAAAAAAGGTGCCAAGTTTAATAAGACAATCACTAAAGGCGCACGTTATTCATGGCTTGGCGGTTTGCATTATGTCTGTTTGGTGGTGAAATCGAGCGGGTGGCACGAGATGTAGCGAAAAAGTGTTGCAGCGAGAAACTTCTGGGTTTTAGTTAGAAACCCAGTCCCTGCAGTTGTAAAATGATAATTTTATCATGATAAATTTATCTTGGGTAAAAAGAATTCCAATACATTTTTGGGCGGGAATTTAATCGTCTAAATGAGTTAACTCTACAAAGACAAAAAGCGTCAGAAATTTCTTGACCGCATTCATGCTGGTCGTGTGGTTTCGTACGTTAGATTACTATAGAAAGCAGGGTTTGATTATCATATGATGTAATAACTATCTTTGTCAGATGTAAAATGTTCTTAATCACGCCGGGCGATAACTCTTTCACTACAAAGTCTGATTTCTCCTTATTGATTTTAAGCTATTTATTTAAAGATTAGTTGCGAGAATATCATGATAGACCATGTGGACAATATCCTGAATGGAAGTTGATAATTTTTTTTACTTGTCGTTTATCTACTTTGCAATAAATTTTAAACCACCTTCCAAGGAGAAGTAAGACATAGACTGCTCCCTTAAGTTTATGGGCTGTGCCCTCCTACAGTGTGGACGGTTCTGTAGTCATCATGCTGACGGTTTTTAGTGTACATAATCATCATAATTATCATAATTTTTATAAAAAAATGACAGAAGAGGCATAATTCCTGTGTCTTTACGGCAATCATTTCATTTAGCATGGTTTTCCCGTTACATGAATATTTGTATCCGTAACTTAAACTAGATCAAACTCATGTGTAGACTCCAAATGAGGCTTGCACCTCCGAGAATTTGATCACTTAATACTAACTGCATGTCGAAGTTAACATCAACAATGTGAAATTAGCCATAATCAGTTATGTGAAACTAATTTGCAAGGTGTACTACAGCGGTTAACAGTAATCTAAAGCACGAGGCGGCATTTACAGTTTTGTGATCATCCAATCAATCGGGATAATTAAAAGCTCGCTGTTTTGACAGTGTTTTTGACACGCCCAAATATGTTGAACAAATGTTTTATGAAACCTGTCCGCGAGACAAAACTGTCACTGGTCATTTATCAGCGAGAAAACATAATGAAACAAAAAACGCATGTCTGGAAACAAAGCAAGTTTCTTCGCTTTGTAGCCGACAAAGATTTAACAGCGGGAGTTCAATTTTAAGAACATTCAAGCGAGCGAGCATGACTTCAGCCCAATATCCGGGAGTTTTTTAAGTTGCTAACCACCTGGCTTTCCACGTTGGAAACTCCAAACAAAAACAGATTGTTTCAGTTTTCATCATGAGGTATTTGACATACCTCTGCAACTTAACCATTCAGCAATTTCAGCTGCATGACCTCTCTATTCTTATCAATCAGACTAGATGCGAACAACAGAAAAACTGCGCCCGGCTATGAACACGAATTGTACATTTGCATGGAGTTCAATCGGCGATTTCATTTTCCATTGCTAGTATATAACAGGTCATTTATAAATTCTATCATCTTAGCCAGACTTGTTACCTTGGCCCAAGTCGCTACACATCTGGCCCTGTATAAGTGCAATTGCATACGTCTAAATTACAGATGACGTTTCTTGCAGTGCTGAAATAACCTACAATTTCTGACCGGCGAACCACTTCTCTCGACTTCCTCAGTACCTCGCTGGCGTTAGCTCAAAGAATCACACGTAGCTTAAGGGCTACTGGCACATAGTACAAACTAGAATCGTCAGTTTTTGGCGCCGTTTTTAGTGACACCCGCTACATACTTCAACTTTCAGCTGGTTGGGTTTAGATCCAAGCTTCATGAGTCGACAGCCGCACCTTACTTCAAAGAAAGCCAAGCTATTCTAATCATAAATATCTAATGCACGGTTTATCAGATTCTGCCTCACTCGCCGTAATTACAAAAAGTTTTGAATAGTTGGAAAGCAATTGGAATTCTGCAATTCTGACATTACTACCTGTCACCGGAACATTCTATTTTTGATCACACCTTACATTAAGTAAACACCCAATGTATAATAATTGTTCCAGGGCAGTTGGCTTTTTCCACGCTCGTTTGTTCTCTACACATTTCAACAAAACAGCAAAACATAATTATGGTCAACTTTGACCTCACAACACATGCAAAGCAACAAAATGGCCAAAATTAATAAGACGAAGGTTGTGTATTTCTTAGCCAGACGAATTTAATTAAGACGGTAGTTGGAATGTTGTATACGTTGAGTCTTGTGGTTAACACGATACTATCCTTTACACAAATATCAACATAACGGTTGAATAACGGAAGGGTAGAAAACTAAAGTTGCAACACTGTGAAACCCACGCGTCCAAATTTTTATACTAAATCCACAGTTTACAGGCTACTGGGTGTGCGCCAAAATCAAGTTTAAAGATGATAACTATAAATTACGGGAATGTGAGAGGTTATGCTTGTATC
>Ga0126337_10000076_pt1 | contig 33153 bp, 10 predicted proteins | sample DipCmetagenome_FD_92527 | JGI IMG/M metagenome (GOLD analysis project Ga0126337, IMG submission 92527) | Coral microbial communities from La Bocana,Puerto Morelos, Mexico - Diploria C A metagenome | ecosystem: Host-associated > Invertebrates > Cnidaria > Coral | place: La Bocana,Puerto Morelos...
AGCTGGAGGAAAACATTAAACAGGTAACAACATTGAAGACAGAAGCAGAGGCACATAATGTTCGATTGGAGAGAATGAAGGAAAGGCAAAAGAAGGAACGAAAAGGCAACGAGTTGGAGCGCTCGCAGTTTCATAAGGAAATGGAGGAAATAAACAAAATTCACGTGAACAGTTTACAAGAAAACCTTCGAACGCTACAAGACAAGATTGCAGAGGAGACAAACGGTTTTTACGACGCGAGAAGAGAATTAAAGAATCTCAAGGAAAAGAATGATATTTTAAGAACACGCATTAAGGAAGTGGAGACGATAAACAACAATTTCAAGAGAATTCTTGCAAAATCAACAAAGATGGGCAACACTCGAGGTCAGAATACGGGTATTTCGAGCGTGAAGACGCACTGTAACTGACTGATTGAGTAAAAAACATCGTGTCAAACTGAATTACTTTAATTTCGTTTAATAATACAGGCAGCAAGTCATTAATTTAGTTTCTAGCTATAGTTTACTTATACCACAACGCCTATATAAAGGTGCCGATGTTCTTTTAGTTTGATGTATTCAGTCCAATAAATGAAAGTACAATAAATAACACAAACACCCTTCTAGCACGATGTTTTTTTTTTCCTGTATAACGAAGAACCTGAGAAATTGAAGGACCTCAGTCACGATATTCATTTAAGTTATTTTGGCTACGTAAAAAAAACTACGTTTTAATTGTGGGAAACGTGAAAGTATTAGTTTACTAAGATAGAAAAACACATACGAGATAATAATAAACCAGAAGAAGGAGGAGGAAGAGGAGGCGGAGGAGGCGTGGACCTGATGCTTCCGAGAACTGCCGGGGACTTAGTAGAAAGGAAGCAGGACCCTCAGTAACAGGGTTTTACTGCAGTGACAGGGTATTTGTATGAAGCTATTGTGAATGTTTGAAGTCCAGTACAGTAACAAAGCCAGTGGCATTACCAAACACACACGTAGGGATTGATACTGTTGTCGATAGACTTTTAGGGTCTTCCTCTCATTGCCTGGTACACACGTTACTTCAGGAACATTCGATCTACTTTGCTTCATTTCCTTTCACTTTATTTTGATACCATACACTCAAATATAGAGCGGATAGGACTAGGATAAAAAATCGCCTTCTAACGGGTGTGGCGTTCCACTCTAAATATAACTATAGTTTTTTTTGATTGATTGATTAATGAAAGGATGATTGATTGATTTATGAAAGGATGAGATGGTACTCGGCACCGTCTCGTGCTTCAATTTACAAGTCGATTGGTTAATTAGTTGCTTTCGCTCTACCTTTTGTGCCTTCCACAAGTACTGGAGACAATATACGCTATGTCTATCTGCCTACATCAAGACAAAATAGCTACGCAGACCTTCTATTTGAATTTCGTTTTGCCTCCGTTTGAAGGAAGAACGTATGATAGTGATAATGATTGTCCATTTTGTTCCTTTTTAGTCAATCGCGCGGAAGGTTTCAGAAACAAAAATCGACTGCTCGTATAACCTAAATTAAAGAAAGTGCTGTTTTACATCCCAACCATTATCGGGACTGCATCGATCGATCTCTATGGAAATCCATTAGCCCTGAGATAAATTTACCTTCAATTATGGTTTAGGATGGTCATTGATTTCTTCAAGGTGTAGCTGAAAACACAGATACGCTCAAATGTCCGGAAATCGTAATTTTTTTTTATAGGGACTACGAAATGGGTTTTCTAAATCGTAAGTAGCCTAACAAAGAATGAATTGTTGTTAGTGTTACACAAGCTGATAAAAATCCGGATTCATAAAACTTATTATCTTTTTATGCCACAACGATAAGAAGATTAGATTGATTAAGTTTAAGGGAACAGATTATATTTTAAGATAAACAGAGCAACAAAACGTTTTTTTGTCAGTTAAAAAAAGAAACCCACAGCTGGATGTTCCAAGTTCCAAACAGATTGAGTTTCCTTCATTTGAAGGAATAGAGCTGAATCAGGTGACCCCCAAATTGAAGAATAAGCCAGGTTTTTCTCTTGTTGTTTTTTTTTTTTTTTTTTTTTTTTGAAATTTTTTTTTTTTTTTTTTTATTTTTTTTTTGCAACTAGGTTGAGAATGACCAGAGAAAGCTTGAACTTCCGTTGGAACTAGGAAAGATATTACACTTTTCCGACGTTAAATGGGCGAAAATGTATAATACAATATAATCAGGCATATAGTGATAAAAGTACTGAAAGTAAGTCATTTAAAGAGCTGATTGAATTCAGCAGAATTCTCCCAGAATTACCGCAGAAGTAAAGCCTTTGACGAGTGTGGTGGGCATATTAAGTACAGACTTGGTCAAGATTAATGATAATTCCCGGATGGCAATACTACTTTGCACAAGGAGATATCACAAATTATTTCCTTTATTGGTCTGAAGTGTCAAATGGATTCGTAGAAATTCAGGATACGATCTTTATAAAGTGGAACTCCAGCTGCTAGCCGAGAAATGTATGACTGTTTGCCAGTGCGGACCGTTTGTGTTAAGTATTGTTTTACACTCGAGAAATGTATGACTGTTTGCCAGTGCGGACCGTTTGTGTTAAGTATTGTTTTACACTCGAGAAATTCGTCTGATGGAAGAATATCAAATTTAATTTAAACCCCCTCCAGGTTTATTTCGTTTTAAAGGAACCACAAACCGCTAAAAGAAGCGAAACACCAACCTGTCACAACCTATTTAAAGCAAGAGCAAACATGGCAAACCTATCATTTGACTTCATTAGGATATCCGCAACGTTCGCGCCTTCTGGTCTCGTCTACTCTTCTGTCGGAACGCCAAAGAAATCGGTACCATTTTGATAACTACATCCGGGGCGCAGGTAATTGTTGACTGGATGAAAAAAGAAATTTTGTTCTAAGAGTGTGAAACGGCTCTTTTAGCCGCAGTAAAAATTTCAGCACACAACAATTTATGTTTAAAATCGGGGAATGAACCAGAACAGATAGATGACGCCGGCACTATATGGAACACGCTGGATATTCTCCAAATAAAATAACAAAATTCCTGAAAAGAATGTAAACCGCAGTCGTAAACAGAAGTTTTACCAACGCTGACTGCATTGGAGGTATGTGACGTGGAATTTTACCTCGTATGCATTAAGGCGGTACAACCATTCATTAGCACGTGATATTTGAGGGTCAGGATGGATTTGAGGGTCAGGTTAGATTTTTGGCGATTTTTCAGTTATATCTGAGTTAAGGGTTCAGCCTTTCTTCAGTCATCATTACATACTGCGGATCATTAGATTATATATATATAGAGGTTAAATAAAAAAAAAGAAACAAATTGCGTCAGCTTTTAGCCCACGGGTAAGATCTTGACGAATTCTTAATCGAGTAAAGCCACATGAGTTAAGCCCCGTCCAGATCCTGTGTATTTCTGAAGAGTATATCTACGTCTGTTACACTGAAATACATTCACGTTTCTAGAATTAAGGCTTTCAGGTCTTTAGCGCTCCGAAAGAAAAGCCACAGAAAAAAAACGTTATTATCAGATCTTAGTAACTACTACGCCTTATTTTTCGTCGTTACTGATACTATGATGTGGTTGGGTGTGGCTTTTAGGCGCCAGCTTTGGACCCTGTCATGCAGATTTAGAGTGCCGCTCGTTAAAATAATTAAAACTTATAGCGATCCTGCAGGGGGATTAAGCATGACTTAGGGCCGCAAAGTCAAACTTGCGACATTCTGACGGTAAGAGTGTTTTTTTTCCTCTGCCGGCTAAAAACGATACCACCGGTGTAGTTTATGACCGTCATAAAACACTAATCCTCTTATTTTCAAGGTTATGAATCCGCTTTCTCAAGTAGTAAGCCTACTTTAGAGGCATCGGCTTAGTCAGTTGGAATGTGCTACAAATTGTAGTCAATTATGAGACTTGTAAACGTTATACAAACACATCACCGGCTAATTAAAAGTTCGGTTAAATAAGTTTTTTAAAGGGGCTTTGACAGCTTCGTTTTGATCTCGCCGAAAAATGTTTGTGCCCATTTCTCGTGAGAGAAATTCAACATTCTGGTGACGTATAAAGTGTTTAGTATTCCTGCTGACTTATTTCTTACGCTGAACTGAAGGCGTCTTAACCAGACTCAAGTGTGAGCAAAGAACTTCTTACCTGCTAAAGAATCCGATTAAATAAACCTGCCAGGCGCAAGGCATGCACCCGAGTGGCTTGTTTAGACTTGCATGTGCCGTCAATGGAAAATAAATGGAAGAAACAAAAAGAGCAAACGAGGTTTTTCTACTGATCGATGCTTTAATGCAGTTTGCACAGTTTTAACTGGCATCTGAAAGTCACTTTTTCAAGTTTTAAATATTCTAGCTATAAATGTATCGTAGAGAATGTCTCACATAGTCCTAAGCTTTTTCTTTGCGGACTTAACGCAATTATTCTACCTTGTCATCGCGCAAATATCAGTCAGGTAACGCAACAAACTAGTAGGTGGCACACACTTTATTATCTCTCATTTATGGCAAGACACGCTTTTTACATACAAAATCTACCAGTCTGTGTTAATGTCTTGTTACGCAAACAGTCCTGCCCTTACATATACATTTTACACTATTTATTGGTACGCGCGCAAGCCTGAGGTGAATTGATCTGATTTTGACAAATTTGATCCCGATTTTCTTTCAAGTTTGTGATATTCACACTTTCTAAGATAAGGTTTCACACAACAGAATTTCACTGATCGGATTTGGGGGACACACAGAGATATGAAGACGTAAGTTCCATTCCATCTAAAAAAACATAAGAAAAAAACCTACTCTGATCATCACTCGATGACTGGGTTGTACAATGCAGAATGGTAGGCTTCTTGTTTTCTGGAAGCAGTCCAGGAATCGTTTAATAGCTACAGTGTATAGCAAAATATCTTCTCTAAAGACATAATTGAATAATAAAGATTATGGCCAAGCCGTGAGATAAAAGAACTGTTGTCAGTTCTCGATATATAGCGAGTTTAATGTGTGCAGACAGCAGTAAAAAGTAGGCTTTTTTCTGAGGTTATGCCTTGATGAACTCAGAACTGAACGGAGAAACTGTTGACTACTGATAGTGCAAAAAAATATCCTATTTACTCTCATTAAACTTCAAGGCCCTTAAAACGTCTGGTGGGATTTGCTATAGAATTGAATGCCGGAAATATTACTTAGACAGAGCTTTTGAATAAAGCAAGACCATGGGCTCCTGGCAAGACTCTTAACTTAAAATTTCAATGGTTCTTTGTACCTCTCAATTGAGGGAGAAGAAATAATATATAAGCCGAAGTTAACCGGGATTTTCGCTAGGTTGCCAGTCAACGAATTTATTGTCTTTAATGACAAGCAAACAAACAAACAGATAGATAAACAAGCAAACAAATAACAAACTGCTCGGTTAGGCGATATGTTCGTTATTGTCTTTTGTTTACGGCTTTTTACGCGGCTCTCTCGTTCTCAGAAAAATATCTTTTTTTGAATTGACCGTGATGATATCACTAGTCAGGTTGATACAAGAAAAGGACAGAATGAAGCTCAGTTCTAAATCGCACAACCCTCCCTGAGAAGGGGTGTACTCTCTTATTTAGACTATGTGGAAAAGTCGCTGTACATGATAAGGCTTTTTGGTCTCGCCGTCCTGAACAGGGTATATAATATTACTCGCCTCTGTCCTAAACAGGTTATTCCATTCTACTTGCTTCTTTCCTAAACAAGGCATTGTTACACCATCTGTACAAGGCTCATCTCCTAGCGCGAGCGACGAAAAAAGTGTGTAGTTTGTCTCTTGTCCTAAACAGGGTCTTAAAATAGAGGGTGTTGTCCTACACAGGGTAGCTAGGGATTTTAGAGTATTTTGTCCTAAACAGGGTCAGGATTTCAAACCCTTGGCAGCATCCCTATACCCAGACATAGTCAAGTACCCTCCCACCCCCGCTGGGACAACACTCGACACACACAAGGAGCCCTCTATTGACCTAAAGCATAGCATTTTATTCTGTTTTCTCATCAACTATTGGGGAAGAATCACTTAGATCTAGATCAAGCCAGAAGCTAGACGTCAGAAAAGAAAACATGTAAGAGTCCGAAATAAAATTCTCTCCCTTGCTATTGCAAAGACGGCAGAAACGCAGGGGCCTGTTTCGCCTGGTGACCCTTGAGTCACTCAATCATCCGCCTATGAAACGGAGAGGCTGTAAACAGTTTTGTTGATATCTCGGTTTAGTACCACATGACCGGTAAACATGCTAATTATTTCCGGTTTAAACTTTCTATTTATGTACATATAGGTCACACGATATTCATGTTCTCACCTGAAACTGATTCATAACTCACACTGAAAACCTAGAGATAAAAACATTACAAATAGTGTGGCGAAGCCATTCGGGAAATGTGTTCAGAAATCTTAGAATAACTAAAAATACAACTGCTTCAATTCATTGATGTTGATCGAGGAAGGGGAATGCAACGGAATAGGAAAGGGTGTTTCAGGTCTTCCATGTCCCGGAGGGGGGTACTCCCTTATATGGGCTATATAGGTATGTGCGGCCCAAAGGGTATCGTTTTTCAGCCGTTTTGGTCATAAATAGGGTATCGATTTTGCACTCTAGTCTTTAATTTGGTTTTTGTTAGAAGATGCTACTCCTTCATCTCGCCCTCCTTCTCCTATCTCCGTTTTGCCTCCTTCTACCCCGTTTAACGCCATATGGACATGTGTGTTCCTCAGTAACAAATCTATAAATATACGTCACACATGTAAGTGTTTGTGTGAATGACTAAGATGAAAGTTAAATATGAAAACATGGAAGTTGAAATCTGGTAGTCGTGAAATGTCCCATCTTCAACTGCGACAATTCTAAAAATAAATATTGATTGATTTTCTTATAGGGTAATGAAACTCATCCCTGCTGCTGTTTTCGTCTGTCAGCATTGCCCCTACCGAAGAGTCTTAACCATGAGAAAAAAAAATACAAAATACACTCACAAAATTCCACAAGAAATTGAAGACACTGCTGGTTTACTCTAATTATTAGTTAAAGTTCAATTTCTTTGTTAACTGGAATAGAAACTTTCCTTCTTTAAAAATAATTGCAGGGTCACTGATTAACAACTGAAACACACCATAAGTCAACTATTTTACTGATGAAAGACTGCCGCACAGATGATTTTCATACAGAACTCTTAGTTGACGAAAATAAACAAAATTACCTGAAATATCGTAATCTACAGCCCCTTAAAATGATAGAATAGATGTTCAGTACTTTGGTTATAAACAGTATGCTGAAACCGTTTTATTTAAGAATTGAGACTTCATTTCCTTAGAAGGAAGTACTTCCATTACCAAGAAAAAAAATGTTATGCTGACACTTGCTCAATATCCGGCTTCCCGGAGTCAACTCCTTCACCGCTTCCTGTGCCGAAATTATTCCCTTAAAGTGATATAACTGTAATTCTATTTCAAGACGATATCAAATGTTCGGGATATCCGTCAGACTCAATTAGGAAATGTATCGGTACGTTCTTTTAAAAAAGTTAAATCTGTAAAAACTAATCTCACAGTTTCGATGACAAATGAAAGGTTTTAGTTCCACATTTAATTCACCGCTTATTTTTTTTTTAGCCAGGTTTAATTTTTCTCCCTAGGATGCGATAATTTAATATTTCAAATATTTAGGATCTCGGTCCTGCGGATGCGTCTTTTTCGCCCGCTTTCTTGAGTTCTAAGATTTCTAAGGAAAAGCTTGACTTTCCAAAGTTGCAAAATTAAACTGAAATGACATTTTACTTGAAATTCATCTCAAATTGACGTAGTTTCGTCTTTGAAAAAATGCCGTCATTCCTCGATAGCAAAAATAGTAAGCCGTACTTTTTGGGTGTCTGTTGTGAGCGACACAGCTTCAAGTTGGCATGGACAGCATGTCTCCGGTACAAGCAAATAGGCTTTAAAGCTTAAGAAAATAAAAAAAATAATAAAAATTGGTCCCCTTCTGAAAAACAAAAATAATAAAAAAAATTTCAATCATGAAGTCTTTTTTTAAATACAAGTATTACACGATAACCCCTGATGCCCCACAGAAAATAACAAAACTTCTCAAATGAGCACACCCCGATTGAAAGCTCACAACTACATGTTTTACATAGCCGGAGGCTGACAAATATTGGCATATCACTAAATTTGGATTATTTGCTAGAGAGTTATAATTTTTACTTTACTAGCTCTGAGTTAAAGTATTTTTATTCAGTCGTGTATCCTCATTTTTAGTTAATCTATTAATATTAGTATTATTATTGTCAAGATATCACAGACAAAGCCGCGGGAGAATGAATGATAAATTATTTTTAGAGGATAATCTGTTAGATTACCAAGAGAATCTGCTGCCGCCAAGCTCAGTTCGGCTATGCACTTAACGTATTTTTAACCCGCACCAATTCCAACTAGTGATGCAAGACTTTGAATATAGACTAGATCAATACTATATAGAATGGACAGCATATCTACGGTCTCCAAGCTGCTCAGTCGACTTTAACAGTGTAGTCTTTACTGACCCACTATACAAAGTACTTTAAAAGTCCCCCTAAAAAGTCCCGTAGATTTTACAACGTGAGACGGATCAGAACATCCACAGTCAGTCAGTAATAGCTTCTGTTCTCTGATCCAAAGCTGCCGTGCAAGTCAAAAACTAGAAATCTTACCAGGAATGCGGCCTTAAATAACAGCCTTTTCTTACACTTTTTTCAAATCGGTTTCCCTTTATATGTGACTAACATTTCCCATTGAAATAAATAGCACTCAAGACAAGAACTTTTCCAAGACGCTCAATTCAGGCTAGTATGATACATTCTTTCAGTGATACAATTTGTTAGTCGTGAGATTCCCTAGCGCAGAAATTATACCGTTTTATGATCATGAAACAATTTCTGTAATGAAAGGGTAACACAGACCGTAATACGGGATTATATTGAGGTGTTTTCAGATTACAACTTAATCTTATCCGAACGACGGTAAATGCATTTCAGAGATTATAAATATTTGCAGTTCATGAAATTCATAAAATTTCTCAAGGCTAGAAATTCAAATTATGTCTTCGAGCCACAGAAAATTTTAAATTTTAAATATTAAATAATGGACTGAAATGAACTGAGATGACTCGATCTAGATTACTTTGAATTCCTTAGCATCTTCTTGGATATTTAGAACAAATCAAAGCCACGATATTTATAAGATAATTATCATGGCTCAATTTTCGAAGACAGTGCATGTAAAAACCACCGACAAAAGTACACGACAATCTCAATGTTACACAGACTTAAGTCTTTTATCCCATAGAGAAAGAAGCTTTGGCAGTTTAGTAAATGGAGGGCTTTGTAATAACCAAACAAACTTATGTCCGACCTAGAAGTCCTCTTAACTTCAAGTTAAATGGGTTGGCTACAGTTCTCCATTACCAGTTTGTCGGTCCGACAACGACCCTCAGTGGAAACCTTGAACTTGTACTGCTGAAAGAAATCATAGGACTATCATAGAATAGAGATAATATTCTTCAAGAGACATGCGACATACACTGGACATCAGTTCCAAAACGAAGCGCGACTGAATCAGTTAAATGCATATTAAAATCTAGAAACCGAAGATTTATTATTTGGTCGGCCAAGGTAATGAGCTTAGTTCAGATCTGCATGTTTAAAATAATGTAGCTGTATGAGGAACAAAAGACGTGACATTATTTAGAATTTTAAGCCGAGTCTCGTCTAATGAAACATATCAGCCGAAGTAAACAACCCTCCATTGAGTTCAAGTTCCTGAAATACCATTCAACTACACCTGAATGATAAAAATAAAGCGACGAGGTGAAAATAGAGGTATTTTTACGTTTTTTTTTTAACAAAAATTGTGTTCTCCAAGCACTTAGCCATTTGAAGTAATCATGATAATTCGGGGAAACCGGCTGAAACTTGAAACTCCGTGTTACACTCAATGCACCTCATGCACTCAACTGACCGTGTCTCGTTCTTTTTCATTCGGCTAGACTGACCCGGCAGTCAAATAAATAAAGATACAAACAGCCTGTTCCTATACTTCTTTCATTAATCCTCGTTTATATGCTTTTGCTAGCAATTCTGGATTCATTAAATTAAATTAAACCGTTCACTAAAGCTCTGCAGCTGGAGGAAGGACCTTTGTGTTAATCTAAGATGGCGGCCATTCCACAGACTTTCAAAATCAATGGTGAGGGCTGACTCTGATGGCAAACAAATTAATAGCCAACGGAACAGCTGGCATGGTCCAGCAGGGTGAAAACAATCTCTGACACTAAGTAATAATTTTGATTTGGTTCATTATTTCCTCAATAACTGACATACCTCGCGTTCTTCCTCTTTGAAGAGAAGGTGGAAGATGTGTGTAAATGCCCATCTGATATTCTTCGGGTCATATCCTTACAGTCCTAAAACTTTCAGGTCCTTTCACCGTTTACCGAGAAGAAAAAAGTAAATATAATCTACTCCTCTGTTTGCATCATTCAGACATTTAAACCTCAGGATTTCAAGTCAGTCCCTTTAAGCTGGTAGACTTTGCAACAAACGGAAGAGTGCATAAAAATTTTGGACGTGAAGAAGTAATGTGAATTCTAGAGATAACCGCAGTTTGTCAGCTGCGATAAGCATTCTTACCGTGAATGATAAACAATGAACAATCAAGAATAGGGAAATCATTCTCTATTTAGTAATAGCTCAAACAATAAGAAGCTCTAGCCTGCACCAGTTGGTATAACTTTTATTTTTACGCAAGTTATATTCCTTTCTATTTTATCACGGATCTTGGGCACTCATGAGTATGTATTCCCCATAATCTCTACAAGTTGTCCGGTAGACTAGCTCTTAAGAACACCAAAGCGATAGATATGAATGAACTTAGAACAACAGCAAAGACCACTGAGGTCTTTAGTCGAGGTAAGCTTATTTAGTATGTTTAATTTATACCTATACTACTGGGGCACTGTCTCTTCTCTCTTGATTGATATTATATTTATCCGTTCCAGTGTTGGTGACAGAAACAACTGACCTCGTTAATGCTTAATTCCTCAATCTCTAGACCTCTCCAAACTTTATACGTTAACGCCCAATGTTTGTCAGTTGCAACATTAATTGTTCGTGCTATAAATCTCTGCTGTTTGTTCCAGTTATGTTCAAAGCAAAATGTCCCCCGGCTTGGAAGATCGAACAGTCGTTAGCTATGCTTTACAAGCTTATAAACAGTTGTATTCTGTGAACTGGATTTATATATTATAAATTGCTTCATTTTGGTGCTAGGATAGCGTTAGAAATCTGGTACTTTGAATTTCTTTAGTATTATCATCGGAGGAAACAGCTGAAGCTGGCTGACAGGCATGAAAATACACTGTAAGTCCAGAGCAGCTGAATAGTCTGATCAACAACATGATCTAGATCAGGAAACCATGGGTGCGCGTTTCTTTTAATCTTATCGTTTCATTTTTTGTTATGTTTCGTCGTTTACACACGCAGTGACCTAGCTACACACATCTGAGCTTGTGAAATTCAAAGCAGTTGCGCAAGCAACAGCTCACAATGGCAAATAAAACCCATCATGCAAATTAATTGGCCCCGCATAATCAGTGCTCAAACTCTTGGACAAAGCCTGTCTATACTAGTTTATAATCCTCAATCATGAAGTCTTAAGAAGCATAGACACATAATTGTACTCAAAAGCTAATACATTTGATTTCGCAATAATTAAGGCTCCTTTTCAGGTGTAAAGATAGTGGTAGTTGTTGAGTCTTCTGCATGAGGGCAAAACAGGAAGGTTTCTTGTAATACTGATAAGAAAGAAAGCACAGGTTTTTATGAAACCTAAACTCAGCCATAACACTCCCATCCGACTTAACCAGACGGTGTCCTCACCTTATGTACGTAACCTTTTCTAGATCAATCGAGACAAAAAAAAAAGGTTATGGTTTATGGCTTTTAATAATCAAGCTTTGTGAATGAAAATGAAGGAACCCTACCTACAGTCTTTAGTTTCTCTCCTCCCCGAGGTGGTCTGCCTTTTCCCCACGGAAGCTCGCGCTGGGTTTATCGTTGAAAAAAGCCCGTAAACAAACTTGTTTTCGCTATCGCTTTTTTTAGTTGTTAATGACGTACTTTTAACTGTGTCATTCATGTCTTTCCTTCATTTCCTTTCTGCGGAAATTCGTTTATATTTAATGAGTTTATACGGAGCCGCCCCTTGAGGCACTGATATAACTTCAGGAAGTACCTACATTGTAACTGTTTACCCAAAACTTTTTGATGGAGAAATGTAACTAAAGAACATGTTATTTAAAACGTGAAACCAACTTTTTAGTCTGTAGTTTTCTGTTGTTTTTGACATGTCCACAAAGTTTAACACTAACAATTATCATTTCTCCTTTACAACTTCTCTCCTCGATCTTCCTTCTTGCCTTTTATACTCAGTTTGTTAGAGTTCTGTTATCAATCCTCTTGAAAATCGTCTTCATGCATATGACTGGTTTTTTTTTTAGTCTATTTTCTTATTTCAAGCAAGGCGCTGTGTCCCCGACTTTCCCACTGGTAAATGGCTTGCCGGAAATCCTTTTTTTACTAAATTTCGAAGAAACATTTATCTTAGCTGGTCAGACACGAGCCTTCATTTCCTGACAAACGTCTTGGTGTGTTTCTACGTGCACTGGGGGCTCACAGGTGGTCGAGGCTCAATTAAGCAGGAATAACGAGTACAGTATTCTAATTATAGAAGTAACCTTAATTGTTGTGTAATCTCTATAATGCATTCATTAGGTCCGGTTAGTAAACTCTACAATAGGGACTGTTTCGTTTTCAAGAGTCAAACCAATTTTATCAGTCGCGGCGCTCGCAGCCAAAATGAATTTCACCCCTTTTTACCCCTTTTATATACTTCCATAAAAAATTCCCTGTGTTTAGCTAACTCAGCCGTTAGGCGTATTAGATAATTGAAGGGAATTTTTTTAATACCAAAATGTCAGTATTCCTTAACCTTTTCTAAACGTTAGCTTGTGAAAAGCCTACCCTTTCATGCATCAACAAGGTGCACATGAACTCTTTTCGTAAGAGGCTTGCTCGGTCTGTTACATAGCAGCTCACTCAGGGGAAAAGAATGACGGAGGTTTACGTGTCAGAATGAGATCCACTAGTCCAAGTCAGAAGAATGAAAGCTACTGAGCAGTAACTCCGTCAGAGAGTCAAGCGTGTGAAAATTCTAATGAAAGATATTGGGAAGTACGAGCATGTGGTCTATTTCATTGCATAAGGTGGGTCCAACTAATACATTAACTGGCCCTTGTACGCGGTCATTAATGATTCATTCATTCATTCATTCATATCCTGCTATTTCAAGTCCTTGACCTGACAGGCCCACACTTTTGTCCGAGTTTGGGTAATGCAAATATGTCTCAACCAAACTCGCCTACTGTGCCATCGAAGTGCACCAAAAAAAGCTGCGATTAGACATAATTATGAACAAAATTGACGATAGATATTTTACAATTTTAAACCAGTAGATGGGAAGGAGGGTGTACGACCATGACCTAAATCATCAGCTAAGCGACGTTAATTTTGTCAAAGTGTTATGGCGTTCGTGGCTTTCATTGCAAATTGTTTGTACTGGTAGACTTAAGTCAACACTAAGAGGATAGTCGAGCAATTTTTGTTAATTCATACCTTTATTGGTCTAGTATCTTCGCATGAATCTCTTAGAGAGAATTTGTTCTTACCAAGCCTGTCTCAGCCGGTTGTAAACATTACTTGAAGCGTTTCGCGGTTGTTTTTCATATGGCCTATATAATTGACAAGGATAGATTGACGCTCGCATTTGTAAACAGAAAAATAGCCCCAGCAATGCCAAGTGATTCCTTGATAGGAACTAACTTGTACCAAATAGGCGGGTAAGTCAAGGTCATCGAGTTTTGAAAAAGCATGTTAGGTTAACCAAAAAAGTATTGGAGATTCATGAAGGGGCATTTGTGCGGTGAGGTGGATTGTCAAGCGGTACTGATGTACACGATCTAAAATCAAGTTTACTAGTGACGGTTTAGGAAACTGAATTCTTTTTATTTTGAAGACAATTATGATGAAGATTCAGCATCGAGGTTAGATGTCACTACTCTACTATATATAGAATACTCAGGAATATATACTTTTTTTAATTTCGGAAAAAGTTGCCAAAAGAACATGACAATACGAAAACTAAACTAATTCATTACACTGAAGACAATTCTCTCACTCGAATGCGCTTCTGATCTTATAATTTACGAGTCTGTAACTTATCCTGTTCTGTGAAACACAATGGTGTTCTTGAATACGTCCGACTGCTTTCCAGCTCTAAATTATTAGCGAAGGTATTGCAATAAAACCACCATGTTGTGTTGTTTTAAGGTAAACCCTCTCAAGTACTTGAATTGTCGAGCTTAAGACACGTGAATTCTAGCATCAGGATGCAGGCTTATGGCAGGCCTAAGAACCCTCATGCAAGGATCAGGACATAATTGGATCAACGCCTGCGCGATGCCTGCGCGATACACAGTTCTTTGTCCTCCTCACTACAAGATCACTCCAGATTTTTCGTACACTTTAAGAGGCTGAAAAAAGGCCGTCAGGTGGCCATGCTCACTATGTATAAGGCCACGTTTTATTGGCGTTTAACACGATAAATTCACGGGTTCCTATCCACTTGAATACTCTGAGGAGCGGAGAAGCGTTAAAACACGTTCCTTATTACGTAACAGCACTGCACTTAGAAATGTCAGAAACACTTAACGTCCCAGCAAAGGAAAAAAATCTTATTCGTGTAGACTAACACACTTTGAACTGTTCCATCCCATACTCATTTGAATACCTATTTTACAAAAGATTTTTGGTAACTGCTTTAGGTTTTTCTCAAAACATTTTCTTCGTACTAAAACAGTTTTTCCCCTTCAAAAACAATTCTTGATTTTGGATACGATTGTTCAAGATGGCATCAATTTAAACAGAAAACACTAAAGTTGTATCACAATTACACTTGACAATCCGAGAAGGATCCGGCTTTCTAGAGATATATTTTCCCAAAATCATTTATCCTATGAATGAACATACGTTCTTACCAGTCCCTGTTCTCCCTGCACTGAACTGTAGGATCCATAATTGAGATAGCGAAAATACATCAACTTTCTACACTGTTTGTTGTTGCGACACGAGATAAAGACAGCAAGCCTATAAAACAATCGCATTGACTCTGCGCCGGCATAAGGAGGCACGCCAAAATCAAAATTATCGTTTGCAAGTTTTAAGTGAGCAAACTACCTTGCTAAACATTGTCCATCTTTGTCCATAATTGATAATGACCTCTTTGTGTTGTTCAACTATATTCAAGCTATCTATAATTTTGATGTTTTCTTCGAATTGAAAGTTTTTGTACACGACCGTACTTAACACTACTATTTAAACATAGACCATATTGGGCCAGAAAAATCCAACTACAACGTCGGCCTCAATGCATCTTTACGGCAGCCTGTGAGAAGCCTCTCAGTTTTCATAGTCCCTCGAAGGTGACCCGAAAGAGCGCACGAGGAAAAAAATACCGCGCGATCGTGCGGATAATTCTCCTCTCTCTCGCTTTCTTTCGAGTCATAAAAAGGAGGATTTGCTAGTGGTCTTTATACTTAACGGTCACCTGATTACCATTTAATGTGTCTTTAACATAACAACTTGTAAAGGCAGAAACATCCAAATTCCAACATCTCCAAATTCCAATTAGACGAGGATAGAGGATCCACATGAAAACCAACTAAGGCTGATGTGAATTCCTCACTAAATATTGTTATTTTATTTATTTAGGAAAATGAGACCAGTAAAGGGCACCGCCTGTGTACATGGGCATGCCCTTTGGTCACTAAAGAGAAAAAAAAAATAACATCGCGGCGTTACATCTCTTGTATACGGATACTTGGAAAGCGGAAATGAGCTTTAGCGGTAAAGCGAGACTCTTCGGAAGCTCAGACGATGGTAAGGAAAACGAATTCCTAAAGGGAAAATGATTTACCTTCCCATCCGAGTACCATTTATCTTTATCGGAAAAGTTTGAGTCCTTAATATTAAGGCCGGGACTTTGACAATTCGATCGCGATCGGCAGTTATAGCAGGATCTACTAGATATCTTTAGTTGCTATAAATGAAGAAACCCTAAAACATGAAAACTAGAGCAATGACAACAAGTATTATCATTGGTTAAAGAAAATTGATTTGTAGCTCGATGTTTTGACCCATGGATAGGTGCCGTTTTGCTATAGCGACTATGTGTTGCAGAAATTCGATCATATTAAAGAAACACATTGAAACAGAACCTTGCTACTTTCATTTCAAGATAAATCTAAAACTGACACCGTCAAAGTTCACGGCAGAACATGAGAAAACCAGGAAATATCATCTGCGAGAACACAGGTTTTAAAGTTCTTTGGCTAAGCCTACAAATATCTTTATCTGCGCCAGTCAGGTGCCGAAACACCCATTCCGCTTTACGTCAGGTGGAATATCATCAGCTGTCGCAAACACGTGGAAACAAAACGCTCTTATTTACTGCCTTCATTGACTTTTCAGGAAGAAAAGTAGATCAAAACAAAGCTTAAATCGTATCTAAACGACAGGCCCGCCCCACCTGTCATTATATTTGCCGTTTAGTGAGAGCTTTTCATGTAACCGGAACTTGCCGATGATCAGTGTAAGGCAATAAGAGTAAATATTAGTCCAAAACTTGGCCATGGATTTGGATGTCAGCTGTTCCTAAGGGCGCCAGTAAGTCTGTTAACTTCTGACTCCCAATGACGACTTTGTCAACGTTCGAGTTTAGACGTTCGAGTTTGTTTTTATAAGTAAGATGTCGACTACGTTGAAAATATGGCTGAAAATTATTGCCCCAACTGCTCTCAAGACGCCGCCATAACAGAAGATATCGTTGTAAATCAGACAGAGTTTATTTGGGTGTAATTTTCGCTGTGTCAACACTCCTTCATATAGTTTGCGAAAAGATGTCACGGAATGCAAAACGATAAGGAAGGGCGAACTCACTGAAACGGACACACTTGTCGGTTTATTTCCGACCTTGATCTCAAAATTTGTCAAGTTGGCGACACTGCGGCAGAAAAACAAATATCAAAGAAAACAACACCAGCTTGAACGTCATGAACAGGGTATTTTAGAATCTCTCTTGGCTTTATACAAATTAATGCTCTGTCAACAACAGTCCCAGATTCTAGGCTCTTGAAATTTGAATTGAGTGCGGCTGGAGACATTGACAAGGAACACCGATGATAAAAGCTGCTTTTTACTGTATCTTATCGCTTATGGCGGCTTATCTGTTGATATCAGAGACGCAGTGTAACGGTTTCACATCAGATTATGCTCTATATCTCATTTAGAGGATAAAAAAAATGTCAACATTCTTGCATAACGATGAGGCAAATTTCTCTTTTTCGCGGGGCTACCGCGTCGGTTTTCGGATTGGAAAGCGAAATCGTTTAATCACGTTTAAATGGCTGCAGTTTTGCTAAATAAATTTGAAGACTTCATATGGGTGGAAGCCAAACTATGACAAAAAAAAAGCGCTAGGCATGATTCGCAGCACACCTTGGACATGCACTGATCTCCAAATAGACTAGCCAAAAAGTGACATCCTTAGATTGCGTAATAATTATAAATATTTTAGAAAAGAGAAATTGACAAAAAAATACTTCGACGGAAAAACTCATGTTCGCTCCACTATTTTTCAAAATGGCGGGTTCATAGTCTTTCTGTAGCTGAGAGCACCTGCTGTGGATAGGTAAAGTCCCTCGTCTGAACTCAAGTCCACTGATATGAAATAATAACTGATTTCATACAGACCTGTACAAAGCTTTAACTGAGAGTAAATGGAGCTATTAAAAGACATAAGGCACTACTGGAGAACGTGACCGATCAAAAGATTTATCGAGCACATTCTTGGGTACTCAGGATCAAACCAGAGCTACGTGGCACAACATTGCATTTGCAAATGTAAACTCTGTTTAGACAAAACAGGCGCCTAGCTAATGAAATAATTTCACGTCAGTTTTTTAACTGATAAAACTTGCTACAAGAATTAATCACACCGATATGTTTAACTTTTCACCTCTTCCCAAAGCCCTTAGAATGGCCCCTTTCTTCTGCAAAAAAAAAACAAAAAAAAGCTACAGCATGACGAATTTCTAATCCGAAAGTCAATATTATGGTCACGTCCAAACGCTTAGATGAGCGGGGTTTTGTTTCTGAGCTGTTCATGTTTACTTTAGTTTTCTTGATACACGAAATACAGCTCAAGGAGTGCAATCGACACCGCACTGATATGGGTACCACATTGAATAAAGCCCGCTTCTTGTGTTGTAGCACCTAACGATTTCATTTCATCGCATTTTAATTGCAAGGAAGTCTGTTACAGAATGAAACGCATTGTAAATTCATTTGATGAAGGCAGCTTGGCGTGTCGGAAGGAAATAACTTTATCTGTTCGGTTCCGCTCTCTGGGCAACACTTGTCTGATTACACTTTGCTCACTTTACCCGAGACTTACGGCGATTTGGCGCTATTGCTGGCAAGGAATTTGTGGGCTGGAGCCAAAACGTCATATTTCCTGATTGCAGCCTCATTCTTGACCCTTTGGTAACCCGATATTTCTTTAAAATACCCATGAAATATACAGCCACAAATCCGTTCAAAGAATAGTCAGCTTGGCACCAAGATCGATAGCTCTCTTCTGAGCTTCTGACACCTGTCAAGAGTGAAGCTCTCCGATTGGTCAGAGGAATTATTACATAAAAAAATGTCCCAATTTAACCACGTGATAAAAGACTTTATTTTCAACTTGCCTGTCACATCTATCACACGTGTTCTTGCATATCGCGAACATCGTAGCAGCAGGGAGCTTGACGAATTTTTTTTGCAATCAGAAAAATCTCCTACCCTGCAAGTTCGTCACGGGCGTGAAATTGTACAGAGCTCTACACTATGCGTGAAAGTGAAGGGATGCTGCTGTCCGACCGTAGGACGATGCGAAACAAAAGAATCCCTGCTCCGCTTACTCCAATGAGAATTTTAAACCCCTTGGGGTTTGACAATCCGATCGCTTGTCAACCTCAACCACCGCCGCGGCAACAGAGTCAAAGTTATGCGAAATTACTGGGGTCGCTGGAACAAGGAGCTGTTCCGAAGAAGGACCCGATTATGGACAGCGACTGTGATAGAATCAAGCGACCCATGAACGCGTTTATGGTTTGGGCGCAAGTAGAACGAAGGCGGCTGGCAGATGCCAACCCAGAGCTTCACAACGCTGAGCTCAGTAAAATCCTGGGACAGGCTTGGAGATCGCTGAACGGGTCGCAGAAACGACCATTTGTAGAGGAGGCCGAACGTTTGCGACAGCAGCACATAAAGGATTACCCTGACTACAAGTACAGGCCAAGAAGAAGAAAACACCCGAAACGAGTGTGTAAAAAAATGACCACTTCACCCCCGAACTGTGCAGTGGTGCGCAATCCCAAAGAACCAACAGCTAGTGTCTCGTGCTCCACTTCAGGTGCCGGCTGCGGACACCTCGCATTTAGCTCATCAGAGAGTAATCCTATGAACTTTGGGCTGGCTTCTGCCCCAATGCCTTTTGCAAACGGAGAACTGAGGCTATCACATCTCGGAAATACTTCTACCTTGCCGAATTTGTCCGAGATGAGCCTCCCCACACCTGAGCCAAGTCCTGGGTCAAGCGAGTTTGGTAGTGCGTTTAATTTCCCAACGAGCTGGCAAGACCTTCAAAACGCACTGTTAAACCTCCAACCCAAAACCCAGTCCACCACCCCAACGCCGTACATCGGTGTATCTTCTTCAAATTCGGCGCCTGGCAGCCCGATTTACTTCATGAACGGAAGTGTTCAGGCAATAAGCTCGCCGATGATGGCTGGTAGCGCGAACACTGTGACACATCTCCAGCACAACGATACCAGTACAAGCCAGCTCTTTTCGTTCGCTCAGCACATCGGAGATCTGCTACCAGAAGAAGATTTCAACAGAGAAGAATTTGATCAATACCTGGACGGTACAGAAACAGCGAATATCATGTGTGATGTAGTTTGGTAAGATGACAGTTTTGAGGGAGTAGTACAGACTTTTGACTGTAAAATTCCATTACGCATAGTCTTGGTGCCGAGACTTTTTTCTTCAATATTTTTAAGTGACAGTTCTCTGCCTTCATTTTCGATGGCAACTAGCTTTGTTTAATAGTTTCTGTCTTGTTTTGTCTTGTTTTTAAGCGAAATGCGTATACATGGAATTATTTTTCAATGTACAGTTTACATAGGGGTCAAATGCGAGCGATGCGCACGGTTGAAGGCTAGAAACACTGCGAGGGGCCGAGGGACAAAGTTCGTTTCTAGTTTGTTGAAATCATACGCGGTGCGGTATTCCGTAGTTTATATTTGGATGTAAAATTTCGGGTCGCTTTTAAAATAAAGATTTGTTAATGAGCTTCATTAGTGATCTTCATTCGTGCGCGCGGTGCTGTGTTAGCGCTATTAGTGCCGGAATCATCCTTGTTTAGGCCGGCTTGTTAAATCAAGAAAAAAATACTGTCACCTTCTCCAAGTTTTCTCCAATTTGACAGCTCATAAAAGCAGCTTACACAGATTGTTATCTACGATGAAAACGATTGGCTGACGCAAGTCAAAGTACACATTGAGATGTGTCATCACTTGTCACAATCTAACAGAAGATCGACTTTTTTCTTCCCTAAAGCGCATACTGTAAACCTGCGTTTTAGTAAATGTGACCTTGCACTAGCAATCCAAAAAGCGCGTCGAACTCACTTCGGCTTAATAATTTGTTCGAAATCACAGCCGAACGCGTTGCCAAACTTGATTATTCGGTGATCTGGGAGAGAAACTTCGTGACAAACTGGCTATTCGAGTTTCTTCTAGAAGACATTTCAGACCTCTGACGTCACATGACCACAAGTCAATGAAAGAGCCTTTCTTCTCTCAGATGAGCCTTTATGCCCGGAAAAGCGTTTTCTCGGCGAAAAGTTGTTTTCAGACATTTTATGGCGCTCTTGACTCCCAGTGTTAATCTCTTTCCACACCGGAAACTAGGCTTGTTCGAACATCACTCTGAACAAAAGAACTGTGATTTGCGCTAATTATTCATTAGCACGCCTAGTGTTATGTATCCGACTTCCTTCGCTTACTTCAAATATTGACACACATCTGCCAAAATCGACTTGCTTCGAATTAAATATGCATTCAAAATAATTGCCCACGCGTAGTTCTTTTCTGGAAGGAGCGCTTGGACCTTGGCCACGCTTATTAAATTATATACAGGCGAGAACAAGGTTTTATCTAAGCAATGTTATCTAACAAAACTATCGGTTGCTATATATAGGCCTTAAAGACCCTTCTGTTATCTTTTTTTGCTGATGTTTCACAACAAGCCCTTCATTTTGAACGTTCAATGCAGTTGCAAATCCCGCTGGAACGGCTTTAAAGTTATAGGTTAACATTATAAATCGACGCTCGGTCAGCCGGTTAGAATTGGTTATGGGTCACATTCCTAACACCACAATAAATAAGATAATAATTAGTGCCTAAATGCGCTGCTATTTAAATTCTTGAAGCAAAAATTGGCGACAGTCAAATTCTAGCAAAGATCCTATCGCCTTGAAACGTCTTTCTCAAAGCCAGCCAAACCTGGAATGCTGCGAATAGCATTGTTGATCCCTGGTGTGGGGTTGATTGGGTTAAAATTAACGAATAGGGTTAAACAAGAGCTAGAATTTTGTCAGTGCTCTCATTGTGCATTTCTACTTTCGCTATTTTGAGCGCTGACGCGTTTATCATTTACATGATCGTAATCGTAAACCTGATAATGATGTGGAATGGGAAAGGAAACTCGTCTAGAATTGTCCGGAATTCCAAAATTAATGTAAAACACGTTTTTGCCCTCCTGATGATTGAATAATTCCCAATAAAAATGGTTGGTTGCGTCCGTAATATTCCTGACATCCAAAGTTAAATAGAAGAAAGAATATTAAGAGCACTCATGGTATCGTTCGAGAAAATTGTATCGATTATTTATGATTAATGGGCAAACAGTTTACTTTAGAAACAAGAGTTTGGTTTTAACTTGCTCGTTCGAAGTGTGGCTTGCGACAGAGCCGGCTACACGCGACCGGCGTTCGGATTTTAAAATCGCCAGCAAAAGCCGGCGAGAACTGGCTCGTATCGATGTGAAAATTCAATCCGTTTTCTTGTCGCCGAGAATCCGTTGCTAATAGCCAAAAATTAGGATGACAAAGACGTCAAATTTAAGCTAAAACACACGTGTGGAAAACGCGTACTGGCAAGTTACAAGATCAGTCTTATCAAGCCATAATTAGTAAATGATCTGATGTGAGAGAGACGTGTGGACATGCTTTGGGTTTTTTCCCACACGGCAGGGTACTCATTATAACGCATCTCTTTCAAGTACATCCCTTTGCCTGTCGTCTTAGACGACAGGAAAGCTCCGAGTATGATTAGTGAGGAAATGTTTTTGTGGTTGTTGTCCAACTCTGAACATGACTGTCTCTAAGTTTCAGAGTCATTCAGAGCTATAACAATATTGTAGTTAATTAAAAATTGCCTGGGTCGCTCCAAAGAAAACAGAGAATTGAGATCTCGAGAATTGCTTTGGAAAAGCAAAAACAATTCTTTTACTGTGCATTGTGTTTTGACTGAGGACGCTCATGTAGATAGTGTACAGTACGTTTTGTACTGCAAAATGGCTAAGTACTCACGCCCTAAAATGTTTAAGGATAAAATAAATGTGACATAAGCTGCAAATATATAATAAAGTTGGCATAGTTTCTACGCAATGCGTGTACTTTTCCTGAACGATTCACTGAGTAACACCTTACGTCAAAATTAATTCTTAAAACAGAGTGTAAAGCCGATTGAGAAGATTTAGTTCATAATGTGGTTGATCACTGATGCAAGCTTAGAAGATTTGCTCGATATTTGTCTCGTCAGACACATAGTTAGTCTTATAAGTAGTTTTTCTAAACTGCTCAGCAAGGAATTAAGACTACGGTAATTGCGGTTCCCATCAAAATTCATTGACACAGGCCTTGTCCAAATTCCACTCTGATTTCAAATGACATTCTTTGTCAAGGTCACAGTGAGATTGCTTGGCGGGAGCCAAGGACCTCTGCCAAACCAAAGTATCTATAGCTGCCAACAGATTTAGAGTATTTGAAAGCATCTTCAGGAAGACTTTATAAGATGAAAAAAAAACCTCTTCAAGCCCTTGCATTGCAGTACTTAATGAAGGAAATCTGCCTGGATCTCTTGTAGACTTACGATTTTACCTCGAACAATATTGACAGATACTTTCGAAAAGCTAATTAACAAAAAATAACGATGTGTAGCCTAGATGGACTTGGTGAATCTTCTTTATAAGGAAATACTGAATTTCAATCCTTTAACTAACTTCCCTCAATAAATGAATTGCGCAAGGTAGAAAGGAATAACTATATTCTAAATTCCAAGATAATAAATAAATAAATTTCTCAAGACATTTGGAAACAATTAATTTCTCCCTTAGGCGAACGGCAGAAACTGTGAAAAGAATTAATTGGATGCTGATCAGGAAGGTTAAAGCATACATTTTCGAATTTCTGTTTGGCACCCATTATCAAGACGATTACTCTTCAGACCTATGTAACAGTCGTTGTTTCAGTCGCACAACCAATTCAAATGCCCCAACGGTTATGTCAGTCTAGTTATCAGTTCTAGATGCTGTCAGTGTCGCACAACTGTGACAGACAATTTATCTCTGCCAGGTTTTCTCACAAAACGTGAACGTTTCAAACAAGGCTGACGGCTTTGTCAGCTTTAAAAAATTGAGGGACAAGTCTGGACTCATTTTCTTTTGGCGATACATGTATTAATCATCAGTAAAATTATAGCGCCCCTGATAGCAGACACGTATTGAAGAATTTTCCTGTTTCAGCTTTTTCCAACCTTGGATCCCATGTAAAGAAACTAAAACAAAAATAGTTGTAACTGCAACAAAATAGTTTTAATCGCAAGAGACAATTATCTGTGTTGGTTCCTCCAGGAAGTTTGGACAGACACCAAGGCGAGAAAGTCCGGATTTCCTGAAGATAGTTCTCCCGTTGAAGTGTTGACCCTTTTAGCAGCCTTGTGGCTTGTGGTTTTCCATCGAAAAAGTCAAATTTCGAAATGTTTACTACGTAGTTGACAGATACATCTTGAAATGTCAATCCAACGGAGAGAAACAATAAAATCTGAGTAGGCCTTGCTTTCTTGGATCTATCGCTCACGGCACAAGGTCGACGTTTATGATACGCTTAAACTTGATCAGTACAACATTATAGGGACGTGAAGTTATCTTGGACCCCCTGTTATTCCATAGTACTATTAATAAATATGGGAATTTTCCTTAAAAATATTTTCAAAAAAGCAGGAAAGTCTGGTCATGTGTAACTTATTTTAGTTCTTCCAAGAGTGATTCGCATTAAAAGATCTGCAATGTGGCGAAAACTGCTGTTGTTGATAACATGAAGTACTCATTCTCGATGGCGTCCTTACAAGTATCACCGCCCTCCATCAAACAAAAATTGGATAGTGTGGTATATATATATTCAAAATCAAAGTGCTACCATATTGATGGCCGAGAAAAAAAAATAAATGTAGTACAAGGAAGAGGAACGACAATCACATAAAATATATAAATAGAGAGACAAGGGTGCGTCAAAGTGTGCATTCCTTTGTTCCGATTATATGCAATGCAGCTGTGAAATTTAGGGATCCCACAAACACCTACATACACTCGACTTACAGAAAAAGGTTACTCAATAATTCAAGATTGACCCACGGAAAGCCTCGTGTGCTTCAGGGGCGACATATGCTAAAAGACGAGATTTTCTTGCACTTGTGTATACACCAGGTATAATTATTTATACTCCTCGGTCAGAGATTATTTGCATAAAATACTGATTCCTGAAGTCATAAAGCAATTAAGTCTGGTTAAAAAAAACTATATAGCTATTCGCTCAAAACAGTTGGTCATCAACAATTCTATTCGCTTGACCCTCGATCTGATCTGGTTCATTTCAAATCATGAAGCAACGAAATAACTGATTGCGGTTTTTAAAATAGTCCTTCCTTTTTATGTATTTCCCTAAATACTAGGCTTTAAACTTTGGATAATACTCTTATCAAGAAAAGAAAAAAAAGCTAATCTAAGCATCTTTATTCACCCCTGCCCTTTACTTGAGACATGCAGGATACAGCCTTATATAGGAATTGTTGACTTATGCTGGCCTGGCAAGTTTTTTTTAATCTCTAATTATCGTGTAAATAGCGCAGCACCTCTTGATGACATCATCACACTGAATTCCAAAGGAAGGTATTTTTTACGCATTTGCCCATTCGTAATTATGTCTTTCTAGGAAACTGTCTGTAACTAAAACGCCCACAGTGCTCTATAGGGAATTCTTGTTGGCTATAATGAACAGATGCCTTGTTCATATCATCGTTTAACTCAATAGCCTACTTCAACGAAAAGTGAAATCCAGATTTTTTTCAATGGAATGCACTCAGATCAAAGAAGTATTCACATTACAAGCGCCCTTTGTTTCTGGTTTGGATTACACGTTTTGTTTTTCCTTTTCCTATGTGTGCATTTCATGTTTTTATTGAACGAAGCTCTGACCACGCTAAAAACTTTAAAGGTAGCTCTCAATATAATGTATTGTACAGTCGGCCCGTCCAAGACAACTTACAGCTTTGCTACGTCAATATCTGTTAAGACGTCTTAAGCTATATATATATACGATGAGCTCTCTATTGCCTGACAGAGCTCTGACCTTAGACTGTTTCATCGCAATGAAGGTTAAGTAGGGAGTTAATATCTTCTTAGTCTATTCAGCACGTGGTCCTTCTAAAAAAATTCTTAAAATCGAACGTTTGATGAAGTATGACTTTAGGGCTTTGGTATTGAAGTAATCGTTTACGTCTTCTTGAACCTGTTTCAATCGTTCCGAGTTCGCAGAATTGAGATCACTGAGTCTATTTTACGACTGGCTGTGTACAAGCCAAGGCAAGAAGAAATTAAAACGGCTGGAATTTACTTAAACCTAACATAATTATGGCATTCAGTAGTTTCACCTGGAATTACGTGTCAAGAGGTTTCCGTTGAGCTATAAACAACTATTTTTTTCATCCCGCAAGTTTAATTTCATATGTTTCGTCAAGCAACAAACATACCGTCCAACGAAAATGTATTCCATGTCATTTGCGTCCAACTGAACAAAAAAAATCAATGCAAAACAACCAAAAAGCAACTACAACAAAACAATCACTTAATACAGGAAAGTATTTTAAAGCTGTTTAAAACTGCTTACGAATCCTTAATCCTTAAAATCTCCTTTCCCCCTTTCCCCTTTCACCTTTCCTTGTTTGTTTTCTCTTTGCCTGGAAAAAACAACTTGAAATTAAACGATTTATCATACAAGTAATTATATTCGTGAAGTACATGTTGATTAGTCAGCCATCCTTAATTCTAAAATGGGATTAAAGAAATAAACTTATGTTAAAAAAAAAATCTTTTTATATATTATTTCCTGTTTTCCTGCTAGTCTGCAAGTCTATATTCATTCAATCACGCCCCGAATAAACTGGTAACAGAAAGAATGCCACTTTACATATCGAATTTTTTTGCAAATTCAATAATCTAACATGAGTGCAGAAAATGTTTCACTTCACTAAAAGACTTAAATAAAAAATACTAATAACAAAAATAAAGTAAAACAAAAAATATAAACTAAACGACGTACAAAATTTCAAACTAATGGTCACTGTATGACAATGAAAACTGACCTTGAATCACCATAAAGCGGAAAAAGAAGAAAAAAATTGATAACCTGCTTATCAGTTGGTAAGCTGTAACGAAGTTACGTTCTCTAGTGCAGAAATAGAGCTGACAAGAAAAACCACAATCTCTCACTACAGGAAAAACCCACACATAGGATCGAACTGCCAGTCTTTCATTTTCGGTGTTAAACAAGGTCGAATATCGTTATACTGTTTTTTTTTTAACTCTTAAACCGATGTTGTTTAAGGATCATTCACATAACTCGATCAGCATACTTACATTACAAATAAGCAATGTTTGGCGTTGTAATTGTTTATTATTTGACAGCGTTCCTGTCGGTTATTTGGTTTCTCCATTCTACATGGAGTCAGCCCTTTATTTGTAATCTCACAGCAATCTCGTCTTCGCTTTTCATTTTTTTGGAACTTTTGTACGCAAGAAGGAAACATTGTATGTTGACAAAAATGAAGAATAAAAACAATCTACAACCAGGGTTCTACAACAGTAACAACGAAAAATCATCTCGTCTTCTACGCAGCTTCTATAACCTTTGCACACTGGACTCGCTTTTGCATTCCATGTGTTTTTTGTAACTTAAGCTTAATATCTTTCTTCCAAAGTCAACTCTACTTGCCGAGCGACTGCCTTTAAACTCTACAATTGATAACTAGTAGCTTTTAAAAGATGTTAACAACTATTGAAACTCAATGAATAATTCATGCACGAATAATGATTTAGCTTCTCAACATGTTCTGCTTGGAACCCAATTTTGTAGCAAATATATATCGACATGCTATAACAATAGGGCGCTGATAAAACATGTTAAGATTATATCTTCCTATTTTGATAAGCCAGAACGACTTTTTAGATCGGTGTAATGAAACACCGTTGAACTTGGCCGTGTTGACGTCTGTTATCTGTTATGTAATATGTAACCAAGGTGAAGGTCTTGGCAAAAGAGAATCTGCGCGAATCATCAGTAAAGCACTCCATTGTCTATCAACAATGACAACATTGTTCCAAACAATGGCTTTATTTGTACTTTGTACTCTCAACGTTTCCGCTTGAACAGTAAATAATCCAGAATGATTGAAATGAAACATTTGAGGTTTGGAAATATTTAATCACTAAAAATAACCACCAAAACGCAAAACACATTGAATCCTGTAACAGCGAAATGTGATCAAATATTGCATAAGCGTTGTATTATCTTATGATCGGTGTTATAACTTCCCTTTATACATTCCAGAAAGGTGAAGGGGTTACTCAACAAGGGTACAATTTTTGAGGTGTCTTCAAATGAAAATGGGTTTTATATTTTGTTTTTTTAGCCTGGAATTGGGTGTGAGTATGCCTCCTAGCTTGATATCGTGGGGTGAGTTGGGTACACCGAGAACGAATTACAAACAGCGTTCGCGACTAGGCAGATTGGTATTATGGACAGTTATGTTTGGCGTTGCTTGTTGAAGTAAACACTTATGGTGTTTCGTCATTGCCGTGCAAGCTTTTTAAGAACAAATCTTCTCGAAACAGCTGTAAACGTCTTTGTTTTCGGGACTACTTTCGGCAAGGAGGAAGAAAAAAGTAGGAAGAAGAAAGCATGAATGCACGTTTTCGTACTGTGTCCTTCTATCAGGACGAAACACTTTGAATTTCAATCAAGAAGCCGTGAGCCCACCATTATCCTCAAAAAAACTACCTTCGCTGCGTGCGCATTTGCGCTTTTACCGGAGAACCTTTTACAAAACAGCTGTAAACGTCCTCAGTTTCGGGGCTGCCCTTGTACCAATTAACTCTTATTTATTATCCTTAAAAAACCTTTCCAAATTGACGCGTACGCTTTTACACTTTCACTTGTACGACGACCTTTCTTGAGACAGCTGTAAACTTCTTTATTTTCGGGACTGCCCCTGTACCAATAAAGTTCCCATTATTCGGGCATTTTATGTCAGCGGCAGGAAACAACAGTTCTTGAAAATCGTGTTCGTACGTGGGCGACTTTTGGCTAACAGTTAGTATGTTTATTTTTCATTTGAGCACAAACTCCGTGAAGGAATTCACAAACTGTTTCAATAAGCACATTGTGACGTCCAGGTCATTTGAGTGGGAAATCTAAAGTTCGAAATCAAAATTGTAACGTGTACATAAAATTTTATAAGTATCATACAAGAAAAGGTAGAAATAAAGAAATTAAAGAAAAATACTATTCCAGAACCTCTCTTTATTCTGCCGTGGAGCTGGGCAAGATTTGAGATCGTGTTGGAACCACGTTAAGGGTCAACTGTCTAAATTTGTTTACAAAAACTCACGTACAGGCACAAGGCTTTTAATTTGACAAGAACACGTACACGATTGCTCTTGGATTCTGTCCAGTGAAATTTATCTTGTGGTTGGCGAACCTTGTACCACTCTACAAAAGGTTAGAAGATCAAGCAAATTTATCACCACTTTATAACTTGCCAAGGATCTCGGAGACATTCCACGTGGAGGGAACTAACAGAGTTAGGAAAGCGAAAAATCTTTCGACCTCCAACAATGCAAGTGATATTCACAGTTTTTGTTGGATGTCTGACAGCATAAGAGTTGTTTTTTCAAAGCACCCCACTCTGCTAGCAAAATAGTTGTGGAAATTATAACCCATGTTTTGTGGTTGGCGAATCTTGTACCACCTTAGATCAAGCATTCGTCCGTTTCCGGAACACGCATATACCCCCATATACCGTATTTACCTACGACGGGATTGTCGTAAATTGAAAGCAATATTCTAGCATCGGCTCAAAATTGTATCTTTTTTTAAGTTTGTTTTGTCTCTCAATTCCTTTAAAGAGACTTGGATACAAAGAAAACAACATTCTATGAGTTTCGCCTAAAAGCATCGGAGCCAGGCTAAAATACTGATATATCGAACGTGGCGCATTCATTACCTGTTAGAAACAATAGCGTAATAAATTAAAATACTGTAGCATTTTAATTTATTGCGCTGTTGTTATGTTGCATTTTAATTTATTGCGCTATCGTTTCTAACAGATACATGATCACTTGTGCAGGGCAATAAGTGAAACTGTTTTGCAGACAGAGAGACAAGAGACTTGTGACAGCAATCTCTCGTCACAGTTGAACTTTGGCTCACTATTGCATTCTTTTCATTTTGTGAGCTTTTAGAGATTTTGTTTGACCGACGGCCAAGACGACCCTCTGACAAATATGTCTTGCGTTGACGTAGTTTCCTCACGCTAGTTATCTTCTTCTTCCGATGACTGGATTCATTTTTCAGACTGAACAAAAAGCCGACATTTTCGAGGCAAAAATTCTCACCGCAATTCAGGTGTACAACATCAGGATAAATATTCTTTCATGCCCAGGCTGAATAATCTAATTTTTCTGTACGTTCTAAGATTAGAGAGTAAAGTACACGTATTTCAGTTAAATAAACGGATGTGAAGAACTGATTGAACGTTTTCCAATGGTTAAAAAACGTTTCATTGAAAACAAGTTATTTTACTGTATTTTATTTCCCATCGACACGTCGAAAGTGTTCTTGACAGAATCTAGCCTAGGGTATACTGCTGGCCTGTTCTTAATTTTTTTTTTCTCCGGTTTCAACCTCAAAATTCTGATAAAAAAAATTCTATTAAAAAAGTAGTGTAAACTGCGAATGATTATATAACAGGTTTTGTGCATGTCTCGGCAATGTGCGTATAGAATAGTAATGAGATAACTACTCGAATTGAGATTATTCTCCGGATGTACTGCTAAATGTTCGGTACTAGCACTATAATAAACGTGTGGTGAAATCAGTACAAAAGTCACTGTAACTAAATTTGATACCGGCGAAAAATCATAAATTATGCTTGCCGTGTCTTTTGCTGCTCATCGAGATGCACTGAACTAATCAGCAACCTAGTAATGCATTATCCGAGGTTAAGATTGATAATGATAATTGATAAGTCATAAACCACGATGAACTGTCAATATACTGCAACAAACGGAATGTTTGAGTCTGAAGTAGTCAGACGGGCAGTCTTAGTGTCGTGCAAACACTTTTGAACCTTCCTGCGAGTGTTATAAAGGGACAGTTTTGGTGTTATTAAAGGAACACCATAAAGAGACATTGAGGCGCCTAAGGCATAGGGATATAGGCATAATTCTCAGGGCTGAATTTGAACGTTTGCATTCACTTTCAATTTCACTATAAAGGCGAACACATTTTTACTTTCGATTTCACTGTGAAGTTGAACACACTTTTACTTTCAATTTCACTTTCACTGTGAACATGCATAAACACACTGGCTTTTACTTTCACTTTCAACTTCACTGTGAAGACATACATGTTTATTTGTTTCCTCGAATGACCACACTTGAGGATTTAACCTTTTACTCAAAATAACACAAAACAAATGAAATAAAGAAAAAAAATTGTATTTAGGTATGATGACATCAGACAAGCACATAAACTATTAAGCTTTTTAAATGCATTACAAATCTTATCGTGGCCAAATTTTCAAAGCGGCAAAAATCAAAAAAATACCCTCGTAAAATCAAATCAAAGATGCAAGAGGCATACAACCCTGCATGAGAGCCATTGCCAGTGTGGAATATACATTGGAATTCGGAATTGGTGTGAATTCTGGCACGTAGTGCTTTCCGACCTTCTTCAATATTGTTCTAATGTTATCCGTTGTTACGGAACAATTTACAGTAAATATAACAAGACCACTTGATCTCTCACGCTGGGGAGCAGAGCAATTCCTGCTGTAACTCCCGCCTAGCAATGAAACGAATATTCTAAACATCCTCCTCAAGCTGTTACAATGCTAGCATAAGACGCTTATCCTACTTAAATGAAGCATTAAGATTCTAATGAGCTCGAGAAACGTGCTCTAATGACCATGTTTGTTGGCAGAACAGGGTTAATACAGCGGGGTGGATTTAGAGGAGGGACAGGAAACTCCAAGTTTTATCCCTTCCCAAATTTTTATGCAATAAAAATTACATCTTTACACATCTGCTAAGTTCGTGAAACTCAACTAGTAAGAGCAAGCATCTATTTCTCATCAAAACTGACAAAGCCAGAGAACAACGACATCACGATCAGCTAAGCCAGTGGACTCCTGGCTAAGCTAAGGAATGCCAGACTGTTAAAAATAGTCCCTCCATCTTTTTGCGCCGAACTATTTCGGCCACGCTGAGCCGTACGCTGGGGGCCGTAGCCATTTAAAAATTATTTGATGAAAGAAATCTGGGAAGAAGCCTGTGAGCGGGCCCGATACTCTCCCAAGATTTCTCCCTCTAAATGACAAAGATGATAGTCGCTCCACGATAGAGCACGACCAACCTTGTTTGCGATAAGACGGCGATATATATTTTACACATCTGATCCTTATTACAATATCAGTGCTATTGGGAAGAGACGTATTTGAAATACTAGCGATCTTTGGCCTAGTTTTATACCTGGTTAAGCGAACACGCTGTGGAAATCCCTAGTGAAAATGAAATGTGACATTACCAGTTCCTACCCATGCACCAATTCTATCGAGCTATATTATTGGTTCCTGACACATACTGAACAAGATGACGTCAAGAAGAATACCGTGCGAGGTAGTGCTTTATTATTTTCGCCATCCATTGCAACTGTTCGTGTTTGTGATCGTTTAAGTACTCGTTTGATCTACAGTTGCAGTCTGGAAAAGCTGCAGACGAGCTCGGGAGCCACCACTATTACTTCACCATTTAAATCACGCAACAAAAAACACAGCTTTCTTCTTGAAAATCATAGGCCCACGTTTTTCTCAGCTTCATCGAGAAACTAATTCAAGCAGGTACTCTTCTTTGTTTTTAAGGCTTCAAAGTCGAAGCCAGTACACTACTCAGAGCACTACACGCTGAAGAAAAGTACACTATGAGCAGCATCCAGCTTGATGCAAAAGACTCAATACAAATGTCAACTTAGATGCCATTCCGGTCTCAAATATTCCAGGGGATATCCCTAACAGATCTCTCAGGATAAACTTGGGGCGGGGCAGCCATGCGAACTAACACTGTTTTAATTTGCTTAAGTTGCTTGCATGCAATTTCTTTCATGTATGATCTACTAATTTTACATTGTACACGCACCCTAGCCCCTGAAAAGAAAAAGAAACTAAACGCATTCAAACCAAACGAGCCAGTTAGTTGTTAC
>Ga0126337_10000079_pt1 | contig 32747 bp, 21 predicted proteins | sample DipCmetagenome_FD_92527 | JGI IMG/M metagenome (GOLD analysis project Ga0126337, IMG submission 92527) | Coral microbial communities from La Bocana,Puerto Morelos, Mexico - Diploria C A metagenome | ecosystem: Host-associated > Invertebrates > Cnidaria > Coral | place: La Bocana,Puerto Morelos...
AACATCAGTGACACACTCGGCTATCACCTCGTGTGCCACTTTTTTGTTCTTACCACATTTTGACGTCATCTGTGATCTATTACTGAACAGACGCACGGCAACATGGAATCTATTTGTTAAATAGTTAGTGGGTAGCGTACCCAATCAGAGCGCGACATTTGTGATAGAACGCTTGCTTGAAACACGGTACATGTTTTCTATTTCTTCAGTAAATGAAATAGGGAGAGGGGAAAACTGAGGTAAGTCTAATGTTGTAGCTCTCGTAACGTCTCACATGAATGGCTTGAAACCCTCTGAAAGGACTATCGAACAAACAATTGAAACAATTACCCCTAGCTCCAAGACAACAACAGCTTTTGCAATGACGACAAATAGAATTACAAGCTTACGAGAGCTGCTACGCTACCGGCGAAAACAGTTGAAGGGGCGCACAAGAATTTATCTTTAAACAATTTTATTTCTATGTAAGCAGAAAAGCCATTTTCATATCTTCATATCAAGATACTTTCTTTGCTCTCCAATCTAGAAATTCTTCAAAATCACTATCATCACTGTTTCCGCTGTTTTCTACTTGCGACTGTCTCTGAACAGCTTCTTGTAGGGAAACCTTGTTCTTTGTTGCATTTTGTTTGTCCCGCAAGGCATCAGCTCGTAGAAAGTAAAGTCTGGTATTAATAAAATTAGTGGAATTAGTAAATAAATCATGATAAATTACATTCAAACCCACTCAAGTAATCTTGCAAAAAGCACAGAATTTTCATTTTTGGAAATTTGCATATACTCTCCGAGTGAGACTTGATTCTTCAGATGAAAAATTAAATATTCAAAAGTTCGGTATAATCTTGAATGTTGCTTGAATCGATTACACGATTACACTGGCCTGAAAAAATCTAGCACGCTTCCCTGGTTGCACCCACAACCTTTCAACAGCATATTGTTCTTGATATCTTCTCGGTCAGAATATAGATTAGATTGGTGGTAGTACATTTAGCAGTTAGATGGCCATAGACTTATGGACTGCTCGCTCAAAAATATTCATGACTACTCGAAGCACTGAAATTGATTAATTGTCTGAAATTGTTTGGATTGGAGGACTTTGGGATTGCACAAGACTTAAGCGAACTGTTGATGATATAAGTCAAAGGAGAGGCAAGAACATTTACATGCACCAATGTTAAGAAAATGTCAATGAATACCCGGGAAGCATGTACCGCATATGCTCTACCAGCTGAGCTATCAAGCCAACTGGGAGCTGGTCACATTGTTAGTTCGTAACATACCCGTACATGGTGAAGTATGCAAATGAATATATGAAATGTTATATATTTGAACTGCTTAAGTTGTGTATATAATTGGGAAGATCAACTGTCTGCATATCATTGTACACTGTACATGCATTTTATCATTTTCAGCATTCTTTCTTAGTAGTATGACTAAATAAGCGATGCAGTGTCGAGTATGAAAATCAAATATAATAAGTCAAGACTTCCACTTCACCTATAGCTCTATGTTATGCTGCTACAGCTATTCAATGCCGCAAAGATCATAAAGGGTTTTGTGATTTAGTACATAAAAAGAATGATACCGTGACTTTTGACCATCAAGTCACTCTTCTCTATGACTGAGTTTTTCTTATCAGTACGTCCTCCTTTGCCCCTCAGGAAGCATTCGTGTAGTCAATGTTTATTGATTCCTTTTATGCACCTCAATCATAAGTGTACAGTATGGTGGCGCATGACCTTCATTTCAAAATTTACTATTTCGCACTCAACACGAAAATCAAGAAAAGAAAGAAAAGATCAAGAAAGCTCTATCCCCAGTTCCCTTGATATCACACGGTTACATCTTACAGGAAATACTGGCCTCCATTCAACTCTATTCTTGACATGTCTGTATCAATACTGCTTATAAATTAATAAATAAAATAAATACATAAAAAATAAACTGTAATTAAATCAATCAATAAATAAATCAATAGAATTGGGTTACTAAATGAAAACACACATCATGAAAAACAGCAAAACAGCTGTCCCACACATCATGATGTGTGTTTTCATTTAGTAACCCAATTCTATACACCGCTCAACACAAATGTGTATTGAGCACTCTTTAGCAGTGTTTACTACAACTTCTCGTGATTAAGCAAATCAATAAATATAAATTATTATAATTGCATAAATAACTCACAATCCGCAAAGGCTCATGGCCGAGCGTGATCCTTTAGTGTGCCATTACTTATTTAAGCAAACATCTACATGCCAAACAATTGAAAGAAAAATTACGGAAGACAAAACTGCAGCCTAAATGTGAGACAAAAAGAGTGGTTTACCTTTGTTCACTAAGTTCTGACAACTCTCTATCCACTCTGGATTCCTCATCTTCCCCTTCCACAATAGATTGTGACACCTACAAAATGAAAACAACATTCCAATTCATGAAGTTGAAATTAATGCTGGATGCAAAAAATTTCATCATAAAACTATTAATCATATCTTTAACAAAAGTCTTGATCGTAATTGGTTCTCTACTCGCCATTTGTAACATTGTCACATGATCACTGACGTGGGTGTCCAGCTACAGGTATCCAATTACAAGTTTTTTAAATTGAATACCTGTAATTGGATACCTATCCCATTCGCACGTGTCCTGCTGCTTTTAAAAGTTATGAAAAACGTTACTTACTGACTTTTTTGTTCCAAAAAAGTTCTCAAAAGACTTGGATTTCAACATTTGTTATTGATACGATTAATTAGTAACTGGACCCCGTGTCACACACTTCAGGGAATAATCGTGCTCGTTATTTTCAAATGTGTGTTCATCCGATTTTGAAATTACTCTATTACTCCATGAATTGTACGTCACTCAGTCCAGCTACTATTACAAATTGAGAGTTATTTACGACTATTGGGTCAAAACAGCTGTCCCACACGACCCAACTTTGGGGGGGGGGGGGGGGGGGGTGGAACCCCCGATGCCTTGTCTAGATTGTAGGCAGGGGATCTCTGGTCTTACCCGCCACCTTAATGGAAGGGGTAAGGGGTCTTGACGGTTACCGACCACCTATATTGCTTACTTTACAGTTAGGAACTGGAGTACTTCTTGTTTGGTTTCCTCTCACACGTATATTAAAAGTGGCGAGGGGGTGGGTCTTGACTGTACTGATGTCCATTCTTTCAGCCGCGGTACTTGATACATTGCATGGATAATTGGTGTGAACTCGGCAGGGATTGCAAACAGAAATAAGACAACATATGGCCCTCTCATTTGTTTATTAACTTTAAAGCAAACTTAAAAATTATTGCTAAGATGAAGTCGCATACTATCAGCATGAAGTACATTAATTCTTTTAATGCTTGATTTACTTTTGAACTCCCTATTAGTCTGTAAATATATAATTCATCCCTCAATCAATCGCGATGAATAACTCATCGACCACATGCACCGTGCTATAACGATGATCTCTAACCCTAACCCTATATGACGAGTAAAACGGAGAACAGAGCGCATGTTCAGGAAAACTGGTCTGGAAGTTCACAAACAAATATTTGCAGAGGCATGTAACAAATACAAAAAGGAACTGGAGTTTCGAAAATCGTACTATCACAAATCTAAGATCAAACGAGCTATAAGAAACAAGCTTTTTCGCATGGTCGACAAACTCTTTCAACCTGGGAACCCAGCCCTTCCTTCCTATACATCTCTGAAAGTGCTGGTTGAAGATTTTAACGAATTCTTCATAGGGAAAATTCAATCATTAGAGACGAACTCCAGGATGCAGTCGACCATTCAATGCAATCTCAACGACGGACTTTAGATCACGAATTTACAATGACGCCTGTTTCTGCTCTACCGTTAAGAACACTATTCATTCTCTTTCCACAAAAACATGTTCTCTCGACCCACTTACCAACTTTATAATAAAAAAATACGCTGATCTAGTATCTCTTATGATAACTAACGTAATTAAACAGTCACTGAAAAAGGGCAGTTCCTTCCGTCTTGTACTTATCACACGTACGCCCACGTCTCAAAATGGGTAACCTCCACAAGCAGATTCTTAAGAACTACAGACCTGTTGCTACTGTTCCGTTCCTTAGCAAAGTGATCGAAAAGGTTGTTGCAACACAAACGTACAAGTACCTTGAAGTATATAATTTGATGCCAACTATGCAGTCGGCATATAGGAAACAACCATGCTACGTGTGACAAACGACATTCTTAGAACGATTGACCGTCGCCAAGATGTTGTATTAGTACTACTCGATCCATCAGCAGTCTATGATTGATCATACGATCTTGGTGGAAAGACTTGATTCTTGTTTTGGTTTCTCAAAATAGACATTGCGTTGGTACAGATGTTACCTTGAAAACCGTCTGCAGTCAATTGTTATTGGGTATCAATTGTCCATTCCTTGCGCTCTGCGTTATGGTTTCCCATAAGGATCTATATATTATATATATAGCTATCCATCCTGCAAATCAGGCTCTATCTTTGACTGCTCTCCAAAATTGTATAGAGGATGTAATTCAATGGATCACGTAAAAGGTTATCCTATTTACATCCCGGTTCATCAAGACACCTAACACAGAGAACCTCTCTGTTGAGAATACCGTCATTGAATTACCTGAGAGAGTTTGTGATCTTGGAGTTAATTTAGATTAAAACCTATCACTGGCATACCATATAAACGAGACGTGTAAGAAAGCAACTAACGCCCTTAGATCTACAGGTCGCATTCGTAAATACAAGGAATATCTCAAACTGTTAGTCAATGGACTAGTAATACTGTACAAGTATCCTATATGGTCTTCCACAACAGGAACTAGATAAACTTTATAGAATTCAAAACACTGTTGTACGCCCTATCACTGGAACTAAATGGTACGACTGGCTACCTGCCAAATCATGGATTATATTCAAAGTTCTGGTCATTACTTTCAAGGTGATCCAAGGTCTTTGTCGAGCCTACTTGTCGTCTCTCCTACAACAATACCGCTCGAAACGATGTCTACGCTCATCCTCTAAACTGCCTTTTACTGTTCCTTCTGTGAACTCTATGACATACGGTGAACGTGCCTTGTCTTTCTCTGCACCTATGTTATGGAACAGTCTACTGGATAAATTTATTGTACTTATTACTGTTATAAGAAACCTTGTAGGGTTTTTTACTTATTTCTTTATTTGTTTATATAGTATTGTGAACGCAATGAGTTTTCTAAATGCGCCCCAAACAGCTTCATTATTATTATTATTATTATTATTATTATTGTTGTTGTTATTGTTATTGTTATTATTATTATTATTATTATTATTATTATTATAATTATTATAATTATTATTATTTCTGGAGTTCATGTATGTTGATGTTGCCAGGGATTTTGTTGATGTAGCTTTCCAAGCCCTTCTTGATGGTATCGAGGGTTCTCATAACCACCCGAACTGTTGTTGTTTTGAGCTCCCACATTCTCTCTACCTCGATTTCCAAATCTTTGTATTTGTCAACCTTTTCCGTGGTGTTGAAGGCAAGTTTTATCTTTCTTGTTCTTTTGCACAATGTCCGGCCTATTAGCTGAGATGGTTCTGTCAGTGTGGATGGGTATGTCCCACAGAATGGTGATATTGTTTTTCTCGGTGACAGTCGTGGGTTCATGCTCATACCATCGATCCTTCACCTCAATACCAAACTCTTTGCAGATCTTCCAGTGCTTGTGGCTTTGTTGTGGCGGTGAATGTATTAAGTTTTAGCCAGTTCAGGACAGCCAGATACCAGGTGGTCAAAGGTTTCATCAAAACGGCCACACAGTCTGCATTTTGGGTCCACGTCAGGCTTCTTGAGAATGTTATGTTGGTACCAGCGTGTTGAGAGGTTTTGATCTTGGGCTGCGATGATAAAGCCCCCAGTTTCTGCCTTGAGGCCAGCTGCTTTTAGCCATCTCTGGGTATTGCCTTGGTCCACATCAGCTGTTTCACCCACTGTTGGTATTTGCCGTGAATATCGCTTTTGATTCCCACTTGGACCTGAGCTGTTGGCGACCCTGGTGTTTGGCCTTAGTCTTCGCCTCGTCCTCTGCAGATGGCATTGCAGGCACTTCCAGTTTCCGGCTAAACTTCATTGACTGTCTGCTGATGGAGTACAAGGATCTCTTGTTGTCATGGTCTTTGACAAAGTGGAGAAGGGTGTCCTCCGTCTCCTGGAGGTATTTATCAAGATCGATAGTGGTCGTCTTGTAGGAAAGCTCCAGCTGTATAAGCCCTCTACCTCCTTCGATTCTGGGCAGGTACAGCCTGTCCACGTCAGATTTGGGGTGGTGCATTTTGTACATTGTCAGGAACTTCCTAGTCTTTGTATCAAGTTTGGCCAGCTCTCGTAACATCCAGTTTATGATGTTAAAACTGTAGGTTACCACGGGTACTGCCAAGGTGTTAATGGCTTCCAGTTTGTTTGCAGCTCAGACTTTAGTACCATCCAGATCCTGCGATAGTACTCTTTCCGGATCTTCTCTTTCATCTGAGAGTGCTGGATACCGTCTCCCTCGCTCACTCCGAGGTACTTATAGGTACCTTCCTGTTCTAGGTCCTGGATGACGGTGTTGACATCAAGCTCGATGTTACTAGAGTTGGCTAGTTGCCTTCTCTTGAAGGTGGCCTTGACGCACCTGTCCAATCCGAACTCCACGCCTATGTCGTCACTGAAAGATTTGATGGTTCTCAGCAGGCCCGCTTGCTCGTCGTCATTTTTCACGTAGGTCTTTAAGTCATCCATGTAGAAGAGGTGGCTGATCTTCCCATGGGGGTGTTGTAGACATAGCCACTTCTGTTCAGGAGGGAGCTTAGAGGAGCAAGAGCAAGACAGATGACTAGGGGTGACAGAGAGTCTCCCTGATAGATGCCACTTTTGATTTCGATAGGTCTGGAAGTCATCATGCCCTCATCGTGGTGGAGGATCGTCCTCCACTTCTTCATGTTTTCCTGGGGGACTCGAAAATCCTTGTCGAGAGGCGTCATCAGAGTTCAAGGCCTCGTTCACAATTACTACTCCCCTCATGGAACAAATAGTAGCGCAATCACATGAGCTTCCGCTCAATGATGAAATAACACTGCAGCAGAGCCATCGCCAGAAAAAAGAACAATGCCTACGAGACAATCTAAAGGAGGTGAAGAATGCCCTCCCTCATAAATCTAACAGACGAAGCGGCTTCGTTATACAACGCTACAACAAGATACGTGATCTTGAGGCTGATCTGCTGAATAAGTCTGTAACGACATGGAGATTGAACATGTACTCCAAGATGTAACAGGAGAAGTGCTCACAAGAGGTACTAACAGATGAATATAAACGTTTCCATTTCCGTTTGGCAGAGCTCATTGCGTTGAAGAAGGGAGAAGAATACAGCACAACTATATCCTGGATACGAACTAAAGTGTCCTTCGCCATTTTAAGATAGGCTCTCCTATGCTTGATTGATTGTTTAATTTTATCGGGGATTTGTACAAGTTCATCAAATCACCCTGATTCAGGATAGAAAACGACAGAAGAGTTAGTTTAACTGTACTAAACTACACGAAAGAGAAAACTACAGCTTTAAAAATGAATAAATTTATGTCAAGGCGTGCCCCTTGGGGCTGAACGGGGGCACGCCACATTACGAGAGTTCGGTCCTTGCCGTTTTCTTTCTTAACACTCACGAGGCGAAGGGTGCTGCCTCAGACGAGGTAGAAAAACTTTAACTTCCCACAGACTACATCCAGGTCATTTGTTTCCTCGAGAAGACATAACTTTGTAACTGGTCGCGTAGGAAATCCACTTTGGGTTTTTACCTCAACCTTTCTGACTACTACTTGGATGAGCTTTGACAACTCGAGCAAGAGGCCAATGGTCTTGAGCTACATTTGGCTCCATAACGAGAACAACATCGCCTTCTTCCAAATTTCTGGATTCAGTAGTCCTCTTGGGTCTAACGATCAGGTTTAATAAGTACTCACGGCGCCACCGTTCCAAGGTCTTCCAAGAAGATATTGGCGAGGGTAAGTGCTTGTCGATATTTCTTTCTGGAATTGATTTCGTTCTTGTACATCAGCAATCGGAGGCGATGAGGATGATCTTTGAATAAGGAAGGAATTCGGAGTAATAGAGTCCTGCGTGTAGTCACTTGGTGTTGTAAGTGGTCGATTATTGAGCGTTGCTTCAACGACAGCAAGAGAGGTAGTCAGCGCTCCTGGAGTTAGCACCTGTCCATGCAACACAATGGTAAGAGCTTGCTTCACCGATCTAATGACACGTTCCACCGCGCCATTCATGTGCGATGTGCGACGCCATTGATTGGTTGAAAATCCATTCTACATTTGATCATTGAATCTCTGATCTTTTCATGGTCGAAGTTGTTTACGGCTTCACGCATCTCCCTTGCAGCTCCAATAAAATTGGTTCCTTGATCACTTGTCAGAGTCCCTGTCTCATCTACTTCAAAAACGGGTAAACAGCTCAGAAAGTAATCTGTCTCAAGAGTCTCAACAACATCTACGTAGACACCTGTGGCACAGGTGAAAATTACTCCCCATCTCTTGACTTGACTTCTGCACTCTGTCACCTTGATCGGCCCAAACAAGTCAACAAACATGTGGAAGAAGGGTGGACAATAAGTCGTTACCCGACATTCGGGTAATACTGACATCACAGGAGGACTGAAACGGCTTTTCTTCCTTTTACAGACCAAGCAAGACTGACTAAATTTCTTTACGGCCGATTTACCACTAACAACCCAGTAACGCTGTCTGATTTCATTGTAGACATGGTCCAGCAAGTTGGGTGTGGTAGTGCGCAATCAATAACTGGCCAAACCTTGATTTGGAGTCCACAATAATTGGATGCTTAGCATTGAAGTCAATCGGTGCATTTTCCAGCCTTCCTTTGGCACGCAAAAGCCCTTTGTCATCAATAATTGGAGTTATCTTCACTAACTTAGAGTTCTTGGGTATAGGCTCTCCTCGAACTAAGTAATCAATTTCACGGCAAAATGACTTTCACTGAGCAATGCGTATAAGAACATTCTCAGCTTGCTGAAGTTCTTCCACAGATGGAGAACGGTTCACTAACGCGTTGGCTTTAGTAAGTGTCGACTTGAACTTCTGAACACATCGTAATACACACGTCACTGCTCTCTTGGCTTTCCAGAGTGCTGAGTAGTCAGCGAGATCAATTAGACTGCTTTCTGAGAAAACACATACTGTCCCTGAATGCACAGACTTTCTCAGTTCTGAGGGGTCATTGCATACTTGTTCAGTCGGACCTTGTGGCCATTCGTTCTCTGGATCACGTAAAAATGCTGGAACACATGGAACGAACACATGGAGCTAGAAGTCATCTACATCTTCCTTCCGCCTTAGGTAGCAACGGGAAAATCTCAACTCATCCAGTGACTTTGCTTCATTTTCGAACTTAGACCACTCATGTAATTGCTCTTCATCAATAACATCATCCCAGTCCAATTTTAAAGGTCACAGTCCTTGGAGAAACATTCTCCCCCGAGTAACAAAGGGTGAGACAAGTCCACAAAATAGCAACAAAATAGAGTACCATCTTGTTTCCGGAAGTTTTGAGAAGAGGGTCACCTTCCGCCTGTGATTCAAGCTGATTTGAGGCTGATTTTAAATTCCTGTCCACCGAAGGAGAAATATTAAACTTCCGATGGCTCAAGACAATGAATGCTGGCTTGTAAAAGTAAGATGGCTCTGAACACATGCACGATAGCAAGTCCCATGTCCCAGTTTGTGAGAATGCACCTGAATGCAAAGCAACAAAGTAAACGGTTTTGTTATTTGTAGGAATCTTGATTTTCGACACGCAAAACAAATGATAAAATATAAAACGCAAAAACAAGCTCAAAATACAAAAACGACTTGCCTTGAAAGCTACATGTAAAAGCAGGGGATAAAATTGAAGCTCTCTTCCCCACGAGCAAAATCGCCGACACCAACACTAACTAGAACCCAGTCTTTTCTGTGGATCACGTGACAAGGACTTAGATCTCGTATACAAATAAATGAAGGAATAAATATCGCAGAGGATAACTAAGTGTGGATTACACTTCGTGTAAGCCACACAATTATTCCTAGAAGATTGGAACATAAACTTTTGAATAAACTTTTGATAAATTTTAGGGGTTCACATTTAGGGTTGTCCAACTTCAGGTAGCTTGCCTTTACACCACATTGTTCTCCATTTAACTTTACCAACATTTCGGTCCACAAATAAGTTTAGTTCAGTTCAGATATTTCAGTGCTTATACAACGCTCATACAGTGCTTTGACAGTACTAATTCAATTCGGTCGTTTCATTTCGTGGTTTCGGGTTTTAGTACATGCCAAAATCTTCAGCCTTCGAACGGCTGAGCCATCCATTCACAAAAAAAAAACGTCAGCCGTTCGAACTGCTGAGCCATATCCATTCACAAAAAATCGTCATCCGTCGGATAGCTGTTCACGTTATCCGGCCATGAATGGCTTATACATTCACAAACCACTTTGGTTATCAGTTTGTCTGCTCTCAAACAGCATAAGCAAATTAATCCAACCGTTAGAATAAACTCTTTAAATATCCGGTCATTGCTTTACAGGTTGAAAAGGAAAATATAAAAGACATTTGTAATCATAATAATCATTCAGCCGTTGGCAAAGACAGGAAAGATTATCAGTTCAAAAGAAAACTTTCAATCCACTCAACTATATTGCCAAGTTCACCGCTTTATCATTTCGTGAATCGAAAGTGACCTTGTTTTGATTCATTAGCTCACATTACACCAGAAGTTACGGACACTTTATCAAAGTCAAAGAATAGCGAAAATTGTCATCTACGATAATAATATCGGACAAGTTATAACACAGGACAGTTTCCTTGCAATTATTGTTCATGATTAATCTGCAATTCACTTTTCTCCTACGGCAGAAGTGGAAGACACGACTTGTTCATTATTTTTGCAGTTTGATAAGACGGTCTGTTGGCTTCTTTGTTTCAAAGTTAATGATGTGTGAAAAGTTGTACGCTTTTGTTATGTTTTCACCGACTAAGAAAATTGCTTGTTTTAAAATTTGGGTTGTATTTGGAAGCTATTTCCCAGTTAATATGTTCCTTTTTAAATCTTTGCCACAGGGGCTATTCCATTCAGAAGACGCTAATAAGCAAATAAGCTCATTTCGCACTGCTGCAACGCTCTGGGACACAGTAAAATTTCCTCCAGGTCACCAAAAAAAAAACAAAACAAGAACAACGGTGATTGCGAACAAGCATCGAATTCAGAACGTACTGAAGTGAAGTGAAGATTTAGCAAGCTACTAAGCGATGGTTCTCAAATCTGTTTGAAAACTTCCAAAATTACAAGCACAAACCTCACAATTTGAAATGACGCCATCGCTTAAAAATGAAACATTTTTATTGTGAAGCCTGTCTCAAAGCTGTTGCTCATGTGTTTGAATTCAAAGTAACCCTGAAATAACATTGATAGTTTGAGAGCGTGTACAAAAGCAATTTATGTTTAAAATGTCTAAAATCAGCGTCTAAACCAAGTGTCTCAACTCTTTTCACATGTGATTGACTGACCACTTTGGCCGCCACCATTTCAATGACCTTTTTTCCTGACCAGTATTGTATGATGTCCCTAACACTGTAATCTATTAGAGACAATTTTGTGGAACGATTTCGTAAGAAACAACCTACTAAGGTCTACAGTAGTCTTACTGTTCAGTGAACCAAATAACTAATAGCGCTTGAAATTTAACATACATGTGGGAATAATAATTATATAACAATAACAATAGCAATCAAATAATAATAATAATATTAATAATAATAGTATATATCTCGAGGTAACAATTATTCCACAACTGTACAAACTTTTCAACATAGTGTTAAAAATAGTGTTTCGAGTCCTTTGTAATATCGACTGTTTTGTTTTTCTCTAGATATTGTTCCAGATGTAGTTACCTGTGTCTCAACTTGCATTACTTTCTGGAATGTTTCCCATTCCTCTTCAGCTGGATCGTGGTACTCCACTTTTCGGATCTTAAGTGAGCAACAGAGAGCAAAATTTAAACATAGGCACATAAGATATGGGACACATTAGAAACAAGACGAAAGAAAAACAGACTGACTCTAATGTACAAACATAGTCATAACTTAGTAGACATAACCACAGAAGAACACTTAATACTAAACAGTGAAAAAAGAACACGCAACAGCCATGCTTTTAAGTATAGGATGCCAAAAGTATCTAAGGACGTTTTGAAGTTTTCTTTTTTTCCTAGATCAATAACAGAGTGGAACCTACTGCCCGCTGACTTAGTAAATTGCAAGTCATTATCTGATTTTAAGTTAAATTTAGGAAAGCACGTAAAATGAGTAAAGTAGATTGTACTTAAGAATTATTTTTTAATTATCCTTTTTATCTAACTTATGCATATGTACATATATATTTAGTACAGTTGATGTGATGTCTTGAGGATCTTTATCAACTAATTAAATGTAGATGTAGATGTAGATGTAGACATGCTTGAGTTATTTTTTGTGATTTAATAACCCCTGTAGGTAACAGCACTCATAGGACTCTTAAATGATAAGGTTAATCCAACAAGTTTGTTTAGTTACGATGCACGGTGTCCAAAAAAATAACTTTGGTTTCACCGTAGGTGTAGGTTACAAAACAATCTTAGTTCATATTCTGTGATCAGTTATCTTTGGTAGTTCTGAAAAGAACTGTTGTTGGTCAACAATATTTCCACAACCTGAGCAGAAGTAATCTTCAGAGTTAAGTGAACAGTGTTTGTCAGTTTATTGTTGGTAAAGTCATTTGTAAGGTGCCAGTAGTTGTTGACATCTGTTGAGAGGCGTTTTTCCAAGCTAGTGTGCCAGCTTTCCAGAGTCAGTCGTTGAAAATAGTTTGCACTGAAGATTCTCCTGGAAACGCTTCTCCGTTGTATTGTGTATTAATTGGTTTTATTGTTAACGGCAAAGGTCGGTACAGAATATTCGGTGACTTGACATATCCGATGTGATTATCTGGTAATTAGATAAGATTAGTTTTAGTTTATCTGTGGAATGATAATTAGCTTTTTGAAAAAAAAACTGTTATTCTTCCTTTTTTGACCAGATATGTAATTTACCAGGAAAACAAAAGTATCAAGTTACAAACGTTGGCGTGGCATGAAAAGTAAAATTGTCACGTTTGCTAGTCAACCTATTACTGAATGTAACTCATTTTATAACAAGACCAATTTAGCATGGTCTTACTAGCATTCTGTTGCCAGCAATGATCGTAGTTTGTTCAGTTTTGATATTCAACGAATCCACCTTAAATTAATATTGATATCAAAACCCATTTAAATGAAAAAACATTCTGGAAGGTAAAGGTAACTTGGGACTTGAAACAACCAGACATATGAAATCTGTTTGGGACGTTTCTTTGTCAGATTACCCCAACACCTGAGAGCTTTTTGATGACAAAAAGACAGTCACAGAAAAAGTTTTGTTCTTTTAATCCTTCTGTAGTTTTAGTTTCATCAGATGTAAGCCCGACAGGATTCCTCTTTTGGAAATACAGCACTTTTGAATTTCCAAGCATTGTGTGACATTTAAATGGGGGATTTAAGCTCTCAGGTAGGCCAAAAGATGAGTTATATAAAGTTTTTGCTAACTAAACAGTTCTTGCTCTAGAAGATGTATTAATTTCAAAGTGTCGGAACTCTAGAGTAATACTAGTTTGTTTCTTTTGCAAAATGCAATGACAGATGTTTCTGTTTCTTTATGGCTACCATGTTGGTGCCCATGGTTGTGGGCGTCAACCCAGCTTCTTGAATTAATTTAATGAACGGCTACGATTTTTATTTTCGATGGCATGACACTGCAAACCAGCCATTAAGGATTTTCAGCCCGAGGAAATGGGCTCAAAAGTTGGAAAAAAATCCTATGTAATCAAAACTGAATTTCAGCCTGGGATGAAAAGCGATCTTGGACATGCGTATTAGGCGCCATTTTGAGAGACTCTTCGCACGCAATTTCATATCTGTCACTGAGGCTAATATTTTAACCCAGGCTGAATTGTGTCATGTATCAGAACAAAATTTCAGCCCTCCCCCCCCCCTCCTACCCCAGCTGAGATTTCAGCCAAGACTAAAATTTGCATTGTAATCTGGCCCTAATAAATAGAAATATCTTGTTACCCTTACTTACAACAAAAATAAATTTGAAAACTCAGCCGTGTTCTCATTTATAACTAGCCGTCCCTATTTTTTTTTTTTGCTTTTGACACAGAAAACCACTTTAAATGAGAATCTATGTATCAATTCCAAGAGCTAGATGAACAGCACCACTCAATTTAAACTTTTATTCACAACTGAACATGTATTGTTGCAAGGTGGCAATTGGATTGGTTGTTGATCGTAGCTTCATCGCCTGTCCACCCATGGAAAACATAAATAAAGGGTGAAAGTTTCTAAAGAAACTGTGGTGCTGCATCGGTGGGGGTAACAAGGTAATTTGCTTATATCAACTAAGTTGAAAATGTAAATTGGCCACCGTAACGAGTTATAAAGCTGACGTTTCGAGCGTTAGCCCTTCGTCGAGTGAAAGACGAAGGGCTAACGCTCGAAACGTCAGCTTTATAACTCGTTACGGTGGCCAATTTATATTTTCAACTTAGTTGATATAACCAAATTACCATGGAGCACATAGCCTAACACGCCGACTAAGAGGTATTTACAAAAAATAACTCAAAAATACAAACAAAACAAATGTTATCGAGGCAAGTACTTTTTCCCTTATTTAGAACTTATTTAGAACTTCAAATGATACAGGGTTTTTGATCATGCATGTACTTAACAGAAGATTATGAGCACATTAGAAACCTGAATAATTAAAAACAGTAGTGTAACTATAACAACCTTCCCAACATCCTTTGCAATTGAAACATTTTTGCATCTTAAACAAGTTTGTCAGGTTGCCACATTACATGAAATAAAACGGTTTCCATGAAATATATATTATATATATTTGGTGTGATGATGTCATCAGTCATGTGACCATGTCAAAAAGTGCGTTTTATCTCTGTATGACTGGCTAAAAGGGTTCCGATAGCACACAGTTAGTGGAGGATAGCATTAATAGTTTTTCTGTATCTTTTCCGCTTCATAGCTTGAAGACGGATGGTGTTGGAAATAACTCACAAAGCATGCCAGGAGAAATTTTCGCTCGAGCTCATTTTCATCACTGAACAGCAAACATCTCCACACACAGAAGATGATATGGAAATTTGACTTGAAATGAAAGCAAATGAACAATACTGAACACTTGCTGTAGTTCTTAAAACTTGGGATTGCAATGCATCTTTATAAGTAATCAGTTGCATTATAAATATTCTGTTTTGGTCCATTCCATTCTTAATTTGTAGTGTAGATTGATAAACTAAGTTATTGGGAGATGTAATAGTGAAGGGGCCGATGAGTGGAGCGCCATACTCATAAAGAAAACAAAAGGAAACCCTTCTCATGGTTATCATGGTTAGCAGTATTGCTCGTGGGCATGTATGCCTGACAGCGACAATGGAGTTGCCAAAGATGGTGGTCATACTCCAGCTATAAGGTTAACACATGTAGCGGCCTTCTTTGGTATTGGACATCCTTGTAGTGATCAATTAACACCTGTCAAAACAAGGTATCAACTGACTGACTGACTGTTAACCCTAAACCAGGATTAAAAGTTAACCATAGTATAAAATTTTCTTGTACAAAAATGTTTTCCACTGCATTCGGTTTGTGTAGTTTGAGGTAATTCAACCTGAAAATAGAAAGCTAAACAATGTACATAAAGCCTTACCACAAAATTATGAGGGCTTTGAGGAAGAGATCAGAATGTGACATTTATTACGTTCTTTTTTCTAAATCGAAGTTGGGAGAATCTTCTGGTCTTCGAGGTACTGTTTCAGCGCCATGCTGCCGGCCATGACAGCAGTGAACTTTGCATAGTTCATGACATTGGCACTGGGGTCAGCAGTGAATTTCTCTTTCACCAGCTGCCGGCAGCCAAGCAGGTCAGAGTGGCAGCATCCATGATCACTTTCATGAGCTTGTTTGTCAGACATTGAATAATGTGTGGCATTTTTATATTGAAATATCAATCCATATTCTGGATCTGTCTTCTTTGGATGGGCAGCTGAGTATCAACAGGGGGGGGTGGCGTTTGTGATAGATCCCAATAAATGAAACAAAAATGCTGATTATACTGATCCACTGAGTTTTGTTGAAGCCGTCTTCTGCTGCTTTCTCTTCTGCTTTTTAGGGGGTTAATGGTTACTTCGAATTTGAGGTGGTTGTAAAGGGCTTGGGAGTAGAAAACGCCATGGTTGGTCAGGATCTGGTGGTCGAGCCTGATGCAATACTTGGTCCCATAGACCTCGTTCAGCTTTTCTTCAGCTTTGACACCCGAGGTTTTCTTGTCCCCCGCGCCTGAGTGGATCTTGCAAAGATCCTCGCTCGGAATCCTTTCAAGAATCATGCCGTCTCGTTTTTCCTGCGAAAGGAAAAGGTCATCAAAGGTTTTGTAGATGTCATATTCATCCTTGTCTTGCAGGATAGTGGTTGCAAACTTCACGACCAGCTTGTCAACGAGCGCATGCGTGACATTCTGGACAAGGAAGTTGTTGGCATGCCCTGCGATTCCAGCTTTTCCACAAACGCTAAGGCTTGGTCGTTATGGTGGAAGACCACACTCTTCCGTCCAAGCCCAGCCTCTTGAAGTTGGAATTTCTCAGTCCTCGAAGGCTGCTGGTTCTGACGATGGTCAGCTAAACAAATGAATTCATGGGTCCATGTTTCCTTTACAATAAAAGGAACACTACTCTTCTTACGCTTAGGTGGGGGCCCTGAAGACACCCTTACTTGTCCTGACGAAGCGGCAGGAGAAGAAGGTGGACCACTGTATCTGGCAAACAAAGATCGAGAGTTTGCCAGTGCTCGGTCAGTTGAAATAGAATTTGCACTGGTTTCAACACTCCTATGACTAACTGTTGCAGCGTTATTGTCGAGCTGACTGGATAGTAACGACTCTGCGTTTCTGTCTGCGCAGTGACAGAATTTTGTGTTTTAAGATTTCAGTGAACTGAGTATAGTTTTTCCCATCGAAATTGTTGTTTCCGAATTTGAAGATGCAAGGTAGAATTTGGTGTTATCGAATTTGGTGCTACCGAATTTGGTGTAACCGAATTTGATGTTACCGAATTTGGTGTCACAGGATAGAATTCATATACATCTAAGCTAGGGGTGTGCGGCCCACTTCCCCCAATTTATGACCTGAACAAAAATTTGATACCCTATTTATGACCTGACTATTAGATCATTAGGGGAAGGGCTTTAGTTGCTGGCTTTATCTAGCCTTAAATGGGGTAGAGGAAGGCAAAGTGCGGATGGGAGAAGGAAGGGGTGATGAAGAAGTTGTAGCTTCTTCTAAAAAAAATTGAATCGAAGACTAGAAAATCGATACCCCATTTATGACCAAAACGACGGCAAAATGGCTAAAATCAAAACCCAATTTATGACCAAACTGGCTGAACAACCATACCTATATATCCCATAAAGGGTAGTATCCCCCCCGGGAGTTTACCTTGTTGCTCACCTCCAACTTCATCCCTGCAATGGCCTGTTTTAGCTTGTTGTTGTACCCCACCATGCTTTCTGTGTTGATGATCATTTTTCCAGGCAGCAGCCACATGCCCAGGCAGACTGCAAGGTTGAGTCTACCTTTGGCTTCATCAACCGCGAGCTGATACCTTTGCACGCTCTTGGCCAGGTCTGGCTATCTGATTGAGTCTTCCATCAACACCAAGAACTCATTTTGAGCTTCTTTCGCTCGGCCCCGTTGGCCAAGAATACTGCTGCGAATGTCTACCTGTGCACCCAAGATGCAATAAACGAAACTCTTTCCAGACCATGGTTTGCCTCTCATGTGAAGTGAAAATCACTCGAAGAATCTATTCTGAACACGTTGCATATCCTTTTGTAAGAAGCAACGTCATAATCATTATTCAAAGGATTGAAAGTTGGATCTTCGGGCAAAGTGCTTAGCTCTGAATACCTCCTAGCTGGTACAAAATGCACCTGACCGTGAAATACACAAGGAAGACATAAAAAGCTCTTATTGGCGGGGCAGATTTATTCTGTTGTCAAAGATGTCACGAGACGTTCCTCACCTTTGTGTCGCGCAGAAAACAGCAAAGTTGAGATGTTGTGGCCAATGTTTCATGTCAGGTCCACCCAACCAGTGTTTTGATTTGGCACGTGTGGTGTGCCTGAGTTTCGTTTTTTGGAATATTTCTCTGAGTTTTGTTGTGAAATATAGGTCAGGCGGGACGTAGATGTTTGTGGGTTTGTTAAAGAATTTTTTCAGCCTTAGCACCACTTTTCTGAAATCAACGGCAGGAATTGGCAGCGCTGTTTTATTTTTCATTGGCAACAATTAATATGGAAACCCTTCCATGCCTGCGAAACCAAGAGCGGCTTTCATTTCCCTGCACTGAAAAAAAAACATTTCTGCCGTGATGCTGCGCTTTTCATCGATGCTGATTTGCGCCCCAAATTGAGTTTTATTGGCATTTGGGAACTGTTTTGTGAATGTGGCCCACGCATTTGTTTTGGCTGTGGCTTCTTTGGCTCTCGCAGTGGGGCTTTCCATCCATTTTTGTAATCCTTGAATGCAGCGCTTCCATTTGAATATTATATATATTTTTCAAATAAGATGGTGGTACTTACGATTGTCACTCAGAACAATAGAGAAACTGTGTACTTCAAAGACCCAATCCCGAAAGTGCATTTCATGAAACTCGTATCTTTTAGTTTATTTAAAAGCTGGCACAATTTAAAAAAATGAAGGTTCAACTTCCTTGGGTGATAAGGAGAATGATAAAGCTGTATCGATTGGTAAACTGCCCCCAGGGCATTACACTTTAGAAAGCTTGGCAAAAGAAATAAATGGTCTGTTCTACAAATATAACTATACACAGTTGGAAACAGAAATAAATAAACCTCTTGGCCAGCTTGTAATGAAAATTTTGGGGCGAAACCGAAATAACTTGAACATTTGCTTGGTATTGGGCGAAAGTTGAAGCTTATAACATTTGTAAAAGGGCTAACATCTCCAACGACATACTTCACTCATTGTGATTTGATCGACAAAGAAAAGAACCTGTTCAATGGAAAAAAGTCAGACCTCTTGGCCCGGTTTGATATAACAGGGAAGCGTTTCGAAAACTAAGCTATCATGCTTCTCCAGACTGCTCAACAGACAGGCATATATGTAGAATCACTCTTAGCGTCAAAGGTGAAAATGGCAAGCTCTTTGATTTCAATGGCATGCTAATGATATTTGAATTCAAATTAAATTAAATTTCTTATAATAGAATGTAGTCTGCGAACATTCTGCCTTCTGCACCACCCCAGGAGCCTCTTTATCCCGTACTGACAGAATCAGCTTAAAATTTTCGCTTGCAAAAGATCAATGAGATATCTAACACTTTGGACAAAGAAGTCAGCCATTATTGCCTCTTTGCCAAAAAATACAAACAGGCAAAAAAAAAAATCATTAACTGGAGTGCTGCCGGCTCTAATGTTCTCTTAGCAGCGTTTTCCAGCGCTAGTTTTGGTTTAGCTCTCTTTGTCGTTGGGCTGCCGGCAACTGTTTCGCTAAGTTTCTTCCGGGCTGATAGTCGCCAGCAGAAAACTTCACTTGCACAACACTCATGACACTTGCTGTCACCAAACATGACGGTCAACAGGTTGTTTTCCAAAGCTTTGAATAATAACGCTGTGTCTGTACAGCTGTACATGAGTTTGACATCATTCTTTCTGAGTTTGAGCAGTACAACGTTCTCAAAGAAGCTGTTTCTTCAATTAGAAATGATTTTATGACCTCTTAGTGATATATAACATAAACTTCCGCGAAGCCGCACATTGCATTAACACACATGTACATGTATAAGGGGTGTTCTATGCACACCTGTAACTTTGGTCTTCACCGAAACAAGGCGAGCTTGTGAGCTGAGTTTTGGTGAAGACAAAAGTCACAGGTGTCATAGAACACCCCTTATACATGTGTGTAGAGTCGAAACATTTTTCACTTAACTGTTGCTCACTAATGCTAAACCGACTGGTAAAATAGTGTACTATATGCTCTGACAGCTAAGTTTTGACTGCTGCTTGTGCTGCGGATGCAGTTGTTCTATGCAAACCCGAGTGAATGCTTCTTGAGCATCTAGTTCGCATAATTTATACTGTACCAGCATTCTTGACTTCAAAGTGACAAAGGTTTTTGACATACAAATGTTCAAAATGTAAAGGATGCAGGGAAGGTTCTTAATGTAATAAAATACCAGTATTATATGAGAGTATTTTCAATTATTACTAATTATCAGTTATTGTTATAGGTGCTGAACTATGGTCAACTAAGTCAACTAAATCAATTCATGAGGTTCTATTTTAAACTGTTTTCATCAAGATTGACTTTCATACCTTAGCATCTAGCTTTGGATCATCAAAAAACCCCTCAGGAATACCCTCTGTAGAATCCTCACTTTGATGTGGATAGAGAAAAAAATATAGCTTCAGGAGTATAACTGAATAAAATTCCAACAAAAGCAGTAACAACAACAACATACTAATCAAGCATTTACAGCACAAAGTAATCTTAACTTTACCTATGTGTATGTGTTCAGGAAGTAGGTTTGAATAAGCAAATTCCATTGAATATTGGATGGCTCAAAGCAAGCCTGCAAATAAATTTTGCACTAAATTTGAGGTTTTGACAGGTGAAAGCTTAGCCTGGTCGCACACTCTGACCAGGCATTTCTGCTAAACGAAAAAATAACTTCATTGGAAATTTGTGGCCGAATATGGAGCAAGTCATTTTACTATACTGCCACACAATACTACGCAAAAAAGACTTATTTTCAGTTTCATTTTTATTCCATTTCTGAGAAATAATTTTACCACATGCAATGCGTTGTCTCAAATGTCACGTCAAATTGTAAACACGCCACATCAGCACCACTATTCAGGCTACGTATTGATTTGCAGTACTGAAAAGATTGAAAGATTGTGAAGCCCCATTTAGTCTGAATTATGTTCATTTCAAAACCTACTTAAATCTGTGGTCTTATTTGTGGTTACTCATTGTCTGTTATCTGCAAGTGTTGTGAAATTAACTTTCAGTAGTAATTTGACCTGACTAAAATGTTATGCAAATTGCATACACCGCCAAAAATTTCACGTTTCATTTATCTGAATGCAGTCGCTTTCAAAAACTTTAAAACCTCTAAAACGAAACCAAATGTACTTCCAGTCCATATGATCGAAAATCAGTTTTATAGCCCTGTATAGTGTTTTTTTTACGTCTGTGGTTCAATACATTTTGAATTAGGTTACGCGCCATTGACAGTTGTCGATAAAACCAGGAACATGGAACATTCTGGAACATTCCGAAACATCCTGGAACATCAAATAGTTATAATAATTATGAGAAAAATATGTAAAATTAAATTTTCAAAGATTGACAAAGACCAGCAATTTGGATGCGGCAATGCTGAAACTACATTATGTTATCATTTTATGATTGTAATATAAAATGCAATTAAAATCTTCACTGTGGCTAAATAATTTAAATCACTTAAGTCTTAACATCACTAAATGACCGGCAGTCCCATATTTCGCTCAAATTTAAGGAATCAAAGAAACCCATCCAATTCAAACTATCATATGTTGATTAACAGCTGCCAAGAGTTGTATAGATTGCAAGTCTGACTCTTGGTTTACACTCGGCTCAGAGAGCAAGATCTTGGTTTTGTTAGTGCCGTCACGGTTTCCAAAATACTAAATGATCGCAATCAAAGTTTAGGGAATCAAGTGAAGCGATCATGTGCAAGCTATCTTACAATATGTCAATTGAGAAGTTTCAAGCGGTCCAAAAAATATAATATTATAAGTATGAGAATATAAAGGATTGCAAGATAGTGACACCCAAGTCTTGTGTCCATGTTTCCTGTGAAGCGTGATGATTACTCTTGGTGGGGAATTTTTAGCACACATGAAAAACTAGAAAAACTACTTAGAATAAACCATAAAGATTAGTACACGTAATTCTTAAAATGGCCTTGTGGTGAGACAACCAATAATGCTGTCTGATGTATGTACAGCCAATGATGGCCACTGATGGACAAGCTGTACAACATGTCACTTCCCACATAATCATACATTCCATCAGGGAAATTCAAAGTCTTCCAGGCTTCAGACTTTTTTCTGCACTTTAGGTTGTTGTTCCCGAAAGCTTGTGCAGTGTTGTACTAACAGTAGCTTAGAGCAACCAAAAAAATGGCCCAGGCTGCAAAAGTCTCTCAAGATGATGCGAGGCAGTGGCTCTTCAAACACTCTCTAGCAGATCTACCTTGCCGTGCCATGCCACATTCCTGGACAAAAACTTGACATGCCCACACCCAATGGGGTGCACCAGGCAGACCTTTTTCTTCTACATGATAACCGCCTCATAGGCGCAATGTTTTCAAGTCATTGACGTTGCCAGCCATTACAAGGAAGGGCACTGTTTCAAAAAAGATAAAAAACCACAAAACACTTATTTGATGTGGGCGCATTGAAATTCACAGAGAGCAGGCCATTGTTGAATGGTCCAATCACACCCCGTCTGAGTGCTTGTTCGACTCCTGGAGTCGCAGTGGTACAATGCATGGGTGAAAAGGCTTCCTGAAGTTGTTGCCGCTCTGAAAATTGAGGTGTAATACCACACAGGCAAAAGCCCTGCTGATGTAATCAAAGACAAGGCTGTTTCAGCAAAACTTTCCACTTCTTTCTTCAGGGCTGTTGGTGTGAACGAAAAAAAACTCCCCTCCAGCATGAATATTCGCTATCTCTTCCAACCTGGTGAGCTCAAAGGTGGGGCAAAAAGAGCAACAGATCCAATCTGGTCTTTGAACGTTTTCAGCAGTAAAAGAGCAGTGACCAAACCAGATGAGCCCAAGCATGATGCATGATGGGCCCAAGCGCAGCTTCATGCATGAAGAATTTCTGTTTATCCTTCCAAACACCACTCTTCCTCCGGCTGACATGAACTAAATGTTAAATTTGCTTGGTTCAGTGTGCTGCCCATCAGGCAGTACCCAGCATTTGTCCTAGTAAGCACTCAGCCCCAGCTTCTGCTGCTCATAAGTGACAATCTGTCCATTCCACATCCTGAAACCTCGGTTAGTTGCCATGTCCTTGCTGCCTTGAAACCCTACCAGGTTATCTCGTTTTGCTTCTTCGACACCCCCCATCCGTAAACTGCTAAATGAAATAACACTTCGAGCAGAGCGCAATTATTCAGCTGCCTTCACGATCGAGCTTGAAGAGCACCAGGGTTCAACTGCTCCACTTGTCCCAAGCCAGTCATTCCTTCTTTTTTTCCTCGAATTCCAATTGCTGTTCAGGCCTTACAATGTCATTGAACCTCCCAGAAACAACCATGTAATTGCTGTCCATGTCCATCTGTATCACCTCCAAATCTCTCCTGTCGAGGATGTTGTGGTAAAATTTGAGCAGAATTTGCCAGCTGATAAACAGCGATCCCCACCTGGAAGGGCTGGCTGAATTGTGATCCTGGGCTTCCGGCTTTCCAGCTCACACGCTGTGCTGATTTCTTCAAGATTGGAGAAATAAGTGCTTTACTGGCTGATGCTTGCTGTTCTGATTGTATCTTATGTTGTACATGATGGACATTTTAGTATCTTATTAAGTCTATATGCATTTGTAAATAGTTCTAAGCCACACTCAACAATCATGCACATGTAAATAATCTTATTAATTCCATACTCGTTTTATCATCTGTAAATAGTTTTATTAATTTTGATTTATTTACAGAGTCCATATTTAGTGGTTATTTACTGCTATTTCAGTTTGACACTAAAATAAAGGTATTCATTCACTCATTCATTCATTCATCTTCTCTGCAGATAGCACCCCCATGAGCTTTTTACTGTCTACCTGTTTTCATTCATATCTTTCTCCGCAGTTCAAATATGTGATCTTTCATATATTCATTTACATCCTTCACTTCTACGAGTATATTACGAACTCACAAAGTGACCAGCTCCCAGATGGCTTGATAGCTCAGTCGGTAGAGCACTGCACCGGTATCACAGAGGTCATGGGTTCGAATCCCGTTCAGGCCTGAATTTTTTTCAGGCTATAATTTCACAACTGCTTAAGTTGTGTGTGTAACTGCAACGATCAATCACAAATTCATATCTTTCTCCGCAGTCCAAATATATGATCTTTCATATATTCATTTACTACCTTTTTCTGCTGGTCAACATCAGATAGTCCTAAATGTGTTGTAGCACAGCTTTGCCAGGAGCCGCTTTCTTGAAAAAGAATGGACACCTCTCAAACTTGGGCCACAGGTCTCTGGGGATCTCGATATCCACTTCCGCAAAGCCAAACAAGTTCCTGTCTTCGAGCCCTTGATGAAGTGGACAACCTTTCCCCCGCAGGGCATTTCTCTGAATATGGTCAACAGATAGAGAGCATTGGAGTCGTAGCCCAAGATATTTTTGCAAGGCTGGGAGTTTTCGATCTGGTGTCCACGTATCTTGGTGACGCAGATTTCGCATAATGTAAGCTTGTACAGCTCCCCACCTCTCTCAACCACTGGTAATGCAAGCTCACGCCTGGGATGCGAACAGTGTCTTTCAGGATGTTGATCCCCTTTTCGGTGTAAAAGTCTCATCCTTCTCAAGGCTTCCAGGCCTGGAACCACGTCAAGATTGTTGTAGTAGCACAGCGTGCTTTTGGCCACTCTCACCTTTTGGGTTGTCCCTACCATACGCTCCAAGAAATGTTCTCTGATCTGGTTGAGATCCTGACGTCTAACACCTAGCGCCCACCAGCAGCTCATGGCAACATGAGCATGCACATGAACTCTTTCAGCACCTTTTCCCAAAATTAATGTTTCCACTCCACCTTTCCAACTCCCCCATAGACTTGTGGATTAATTCCGTGAGTCCCTTTCGTGGATGTGCGTAAGTTCACGCTCAAGAGTGTCCCCCGTGCTCACTGAGATGAGCAAGTGCAAGTTTCCGAATGTGAGCATGGCTGTCGGCTCCTTCCTTTGGCTGCTGTCTGGGGGTAAGTTCTTGAGTGAGTTTTGAAAGGAATTTTGTCTTTTGTCTTTTTAGTTTCACATTGCAAAGCATCAATAACTTTGTAGCCTGCTTTTTGGGGGTCTCTTGAGCAGCGCAGAGTCATTCTGTAAACAATTTTGAGGGAACAGTTTTTGCAGAACATAGTTTTTTTCCAATGGTTTGGAAAGCATTTGAGGCAACCATGCTATTAAAAGACTGTTTTTGTTTTAGGGTGGTACCCATCCACAGCGGCCCCTTGTGCCCAATGCTTGCAACTGTGGCCACACATGACCTGATAGATATGAAATTTGTGCAGTTTTGCCTGTTTTTAATCCACAGAAAAATCCAGCTATTCAATGTTTTTGATGAGGAATGCATGCACACAGAAAACACTGATGTTTGTCGGCTTTGCCAGTGGGGCACATGTGAGGTGCCATGACACATATCGCTCCAGGATGAATACTTGAATTCTGAACTGATTCAAAAAAGGTTTGTCTTGGTTAATATAATGTTTTGGGCAAGTTTGAGGGCAATGAAGCAAGTTTTAAAAACTGCTGGCAAGCTCTCTTTTGGCTTCTGTGCTAGAGCGATTTGAAAATTGCTGTAATTAAGCCTTTCATGCTTGTGTGAAAGTCTTTCATGTTCGTCTCCATGTGGAATAAGATAAAATTTTATGCTACATGCACTTGGCCGCCAATCAAACAGTTTAAAGCACTCTCCCCAGCCATCACCTTCTTAAATTAGCTTTTACAAGTTAAATATCCAGTATATCAATGTTTAAGACTTAAATGAATGTGAATCGTGGACTTATTGCTAATGATCAATGTTTGTAAAAGTTTTTGAGTCAGTTAGCCTTACATGTATACATGTATAATCATTAGAATCGCAGACAACTTTATTTGTTGTTTTTGTTAAAATACTTTTCAGCATGCAATTAATAAGTTTTCACTCCTGTTGTTTTTAATTTTCATTGAGAATTGAACTAACTTGTAAAATTTGGTTCTCAATTTTCTCCGAAAAACAATATCTCAGGAAATGCTGGGTCTTAGAAATTGGGAAAAATCTTTTAAATCAAGGCAGTGCTACAGCTGTAACTGTAAATTTTTCACTGATGCGTCAAGTATTTTTGCATTATTTCTTTCCTTGTAAATGCTTTGTTTACACATGTGCCGACAATTATATTTTTATTGCGTTCAACTGATTATGCAGCACCATGAATTGAACAGATCACTGAGATATTTATTTATCTCAGGTTCTACTAGGTGTAAAAAATTGCTTGAAATAGGATAATACTCTATAACTTACTGTAAGGCAGGGCTAGCTGGGAATAGTTCGCTGATGCGTCAAGTATTCTTGCATTATTGCAGTTTACACTGCATGCGTGCCAAAAAGCGTCAGCATTATGTTCCAGTTTAGCTTTGTGTTTTTCACAGAAGCAGAAACGCATTTAGATGAGAAATTGACAAGGTAAGGAAATTATTGAAGCACAAACACATAGCAAAAAATTTGATTATTTGTAATTTCTTCCAATTTGCATCGGCTTTAATAAAGCAACATTAAGAATTCTAGGGAAGATAAAGCAAAATACAAGAATTGATAAGAAGAGTTTCTCGTTTAAACAAATAGGGTATTACACAGGTTTGTGCCAAGCATATATTTTATGATTCTTATCTCTGTTTTATCTTCTCTCAGTACTATAATTACTGTTAAATACTTAATATGAGAAGATTGAAAAATATCAGATAACCCACACCATCCTATTACATGTACCTGCAGCAACAACAACAACAACAAAATTAATACATTACCCGCATGTAATCGGCCGGAAACTACTCACCTAAGTATAATCTTTTTAGCATCTGACTCAGATTGTGAGGAGTTATCAAAGAAGTCTGAAAATGAAAAATATAAATTGACACCCTTTTAAGTCATGTTAAGCAATATAGATGTACAGTATAATTAATTGCACCTATGTTATCTGAAGACAAGAAAAGCATGGAGCAATAATGTTACCAAATATCTAACTGACAAACACAATGTCACTTGCTGCTAACAATACATAATTATCACACTCATAAGCAGTAACAATATTGGTATAAACTAATGTGACACAGCATTTCAGATAGACCACCTTTAATGCCTACCTGATGGTAAATTAGACAGTCCATCTGCAGGGGTCATGTTTTTCTCTCTTGAACTGTCGTAGCTAAAGTAGATATTAGCCTTAGTAAGTTATTAAAGGAGGTGAGTACATATTATTAGGTTTATCTGAGAAATGCCGTTTCAAGGGAAATAATGACAAATTTAAAATTCATCTAGATGTATCACTTTTGAAAACAAAAAACATACATGCATGAGACGGAACTTTTGACTAAAAAGTTGATGTGGTCTAGATCTTTATGTGCTATAAATTAAATTGCCTTTGCCTCTCTGTGGTTTAACTTGGAAACAGTGCAATGAGATAAACAACTGCTTTCAAAAAAAGTGTTCTTATATGTTACCATAGTATTGTACTTATGTCTACCAATTACTCTGTTAAATGGAAATTAAAGTGGAGGGAAAACTCTTTGTTCATAAGGTAAGGGTGAACAAATATTTACCCAGTAATAGTATAATCTACTTGTAAATAATGTCCCCTATTTGATGATTTATTTCAGCTTATAAACTGCATTACAACATTTACCTGTTCATTTTGCTATCATAATCAACTGTGGATATAAAGTGCAAAACAAAAGTAAATATTGTTGTCTTCATCAATTAATTTTATTTTTATTATATATTAACCCATAGACACCTGTGTTGGCTGTAACCAGTTGTGGCAAGCATTGGCTTTTGTTCCACTTCTGATGTCATCAGCCTTAAAAATTGGCACCACTAATACTCAGTTCTGCAGGAGGAAAAGATCTTTGCAGTGATACATGTACCCAGCTCCAAGTGACTGGGTCAACTGAGCCTATGCACAAATATGCTCAGAAATCTGAGTGAAAAACTTGAGAAGAATTTCCTGTCTTGCTGATCCTTTCTCTAAAATTCCTGAAATGGAAGCAAGCCTATAAGAAGGTCAACCACTGCAGAGAAAAGATGAGAAAAAGAGGAAAACAAAAGGAGAAAAAAGTTTTAAAAAAGCCTTAAAATGTAGGTCACATCCTTTTCTAAAATCTTTATCTTTGATTTCTGCATGTGTGTAAGCAAAAAATGTTATAAAATGCAATGCTTATGCATGTTGCATTATGCATGTTGCAAATGCCTTTTTGAGTAGATTGGAGCTAATGTGGCTCATGTATACACTGAAAATGTCCAAAACTGCAGTTTTTGCCTAAAAGCTCCAGGTGTCAATGGGTTAATTAATTATTTAATTTGTACATAACCGAGCCTAGGGCTAGTACAATGCCGTTCATGTTCTGGGTCAAGGTATTTATGTAATCTGCGAGATAACTAGGCTCAATTACCAGCCATCATTTGGAAATGAGTCTGTTAGGGTGTAAACATTAAGTTTATGATGAGTGACATGTACAGTACTTACATCTGGAACAGTTTACACAAGGAGAGAGCATCCAAAAACAGTGAAATCAAGGTACATGTATGAACTGCAAATCACAAGTTTAAAGGGAAATTCCTGGTGTTATTGGAAGCATAATCTGTGGATTAATGAGCAAGAAATGAGCAAGAGGATTGACACAACATGTAGAAATGGAGAAAGGTATTTACAGCAGCCAGTCAGGTCCTTGCTGCACAGAGAATATAAACTTTCCGGGCAGATTGGTGAAAGCAGGACAGACAGAAAAATGTGTCACTGATGCATCCAAGAGACTCCGGTCTTAAACATGAGTATAAAGAGAGGGAAATTCTGGATAATGTGATTTGAGCTATACCTCCTTATAGTAGTCTTGGAAGTTACCTGGAAACAATAAATGACCTCTCCCTTGCAAAATTAGGCAGAATTCTTTGTGTCCACTACCCAGAGAAAGCTACATCAAAAAAGTATGCCAACAAAGCATTTCTTTCAACAGCATTTCTTACTCCATGATTTGGACCTGCATAACAAGGTTAACTTTGCCAGTCAGGAATCAGATTGTGAGTTAAATTATGGCTTTTCACTCATTCAGAAGACATTTGCAAAATTATTTAAAACAGGTTGGAGAATGACCCTGCACACTCCAGGACTTACCAATGAGGAGTGTATGAAACAAGTTAGCAGCTAGAAACTAGCAAGCCAGGTGAAACACAAAATTGGAAACAGAATATCAAAAAACAACCAAAGTAAATGTCTTTGAAGTAGCCAAGGGGGAAGGGGAACAAAAACCAAGAACCCAGGTGTAGATGGGAGACAACAGATTCTTCTTGAAATCAGATGAAGTCAGCAATTAATAACCATCAAGGTAAAGTGAATACCCAAAGCAGTTGAGTGTCAAAACCAGACTAGGATCATTTCCCCTGCAGAGGCCATAGAGGTAGTTACCAGCCGAAGTACCCAAGTTGGGTTGTCAAAGCGGGATACAGAATAGCTGACAGCAACAGCTACAAATCCCATCAATGTAATGGATGTGGTCTAGTTCAGTCAGAGAAAGTAAAGTAATGTAAATGTAACACCAACAATAGAGCATGCTGATCAATGCATAATGCATAAAGTTAACTCCAGTCATCACCTGCTCACAACCACATGAGCACCTTCTAAAAAAAGCAACTGATGAAAGAAGCCACTTAGGTTTCGAAGACCAGTCTTGCTACTGCAAAAACAGTTCTTATCAGAACTTTACATGTATAGACAACTCCAACAATGATCAAGTCATCACCATGCTCACTGACACCTTTTAAATTATAAGTTTGCACAAGTATATTCTGATGCTCCAGTTGTTGCTTAAAAGACCTTTTGGTCATAGCAAAGATTCCTTCACACTTTTAACAACAACATTTTGGAGTTATATACAGTAAGGGTCACCTGACAATAATTTATAACAAAATACATGTATTGTTGTTAGTCTTGTCAAAAGAAACACTGGCCAGACCACAAAGTGTTACGCACTGCAACTTTGCACCAACCTCGTTCCCAGGCTCTTTCTCCTCTAAAAAAGACCCTGGTTGTAGCTGTTCACGTGACCACCTGTGACACAAACATTTCCACTGGGGCTGTGTCAATGAAGAATTTTTGTTGATCTCAACTACAGTGAAAGAAAGGCTATTGCTGGTCATTACTTTATAAAGCCCCACATGGGCAAATACATCTTTGAAATTCTCCAGTCCTATTCTAAACTTCACACAGGTCAAACAAAATATATTATGCAAGTATCACTCTGATTTCAAATTTACTAAGAAGTAAAACTGTTTTGCTATTTCATGTTTCCTTAGCTTATAGTCAAACCAAGTGAAGCATACTAAACATTACATTTGAATATTGACCCTGCAGGTCGTTTCAAGAATGCAATAATGAATTAAATATTGCAAAATTAAACTCACAAGTTGTTCCAATAATACAGCTCATGGGTTTAATGTTCTGAAAAATCAATTTAACATTGATTTTTGAAATGACTGGCATGCTCAAATTATCACTTGTCATCCCTATCCAAAAGAGTCTCAAAAAAAATATGTGAAACCTTTTTTCAGTACACCTGTTTCTCATTCTGCCACCCACCAGGGTGGCAGAAGAGAATATTAGAACATTCAAATCACACCTCCACACCTTGACTCCAAAATATCGTTCCAATTCTCGAAAAAGAGCATTTGGAACTTTCCAGCTTCTTTCCATATACAATTTTCTTTTGAGGTATGCATATGTTGTACCTGTGAATTTCATTTGACCTAATGAAAAGAGCTCTGATAGGTGAAGGGGCTAATCCTATCAAATATCATGCATGAGTTTCACAACCGTGTCAAAATGGATCATATTAACAGTTAAAAGCTTTGATTCTATGAAAAGAGGAATGCCAGTAGCATGAGCATCACTAGGAACAAAATATATCAGTAAAAGACCACGTTTCTGGAGGATAACTAGCTTGAAGATCTCCAAAATGTTGCCGACTATAAAAAAGGAAAATCAAATAACACCAACCATGAGATAACTAACCATGTACTTCAGGGGTAAATCCTGCTTTGCCAACTACAACTTGTACAGTCTGTGAGACCAGTTGAAGTTAAGATAAAGGAACCTGTCAGTGGCAACAGTGGGACCCAACAGGAGGTACCAGGATCAGGGACTTCAAAGCCAGTTCAGACACTTGATAAAGAGCCAGGAGTGGTACCTATTGGGATTCCCATGCATTTCAAAGACATTGACCTGACAGTAAATGAAGTGCACAAGTTGATACAGTGTACATCAAGAACTTTTCAAGAATTGCCAAGCCTATTTATGATCTGGTGAAGACACCTAGTCATGCCTCGTAGAAAGCCCAGCAGTATAGAAAGGGTTACATACTAAGGAACAATTACCTGAGAAACACCCAGTGGAATGGGCTGAAATTCACCAATCTGCTCCAGAGACACTGATCGACTCAATCACAAGTGTTCAACTGTGATGGTATAACCAGACTTTCAGAAACCATTTGTTCTTCACGCTGTTGCCTCAAAGGATGGGTTAGGGGTGGTGTTGTATCAGTATTAGGATAACATTCATTGTGTTGTAACATACAAGTCTTGCAGCTTGACACCAGCCAAGAAACGTTACCACCTTCACTCTGGGAAGATGGAATTCCTGACACTCAAGTGAGCATTCTGCAATCAATTTTGTGATTATTTCTATTTCTAAAGTGCACGCTGATAACAATCCACTCACTTATGTATTATCCTAGGTAACACTGAATGCAACTGGTTTACACTGGATTGGGAAGTAAGAGAATTCAATACCACCCAGGAAAAGACAACATTGATCCAGATGCCTTTTTTTTTGGATGACACTGCCTATATGGAAACATACACACAGATAGTACAACAGGATGTCCTTCAGGCTGTTGCATGTTGGCCAAATCGCAAGACTAAGGACAACTGAACTGGAGAACAAACTGACCCAAATGGGACTGATATGACTGACTGAGTAACCCTCTGGATAAAGCATGCACTTCTCCTGCATGATTGGCATGAGTACGCAGTGTTCAGTATGCTGGATCTACTTTGAAAAAGTGTACATTAAGATTTAATAATCATAACTTAGAGTATCCGCAGGGTCCATGCTAGACTTTCAGCCAGTGAAAAGGAGAAAGACTACCTTATTTGTTTATTTGAAATATTATATTTTGTTTGTTTTAGTTTAAACGGCAATTGTTTATTGTCTGCCAACTAGTTGGTTTAGCTAAGCACATTGATGACCATAAAGATACAGCATTCAAACATTCAAAATTTTAAAAGTCCCTTTTAAAGGTCTGGTAAAACGGGCAACATTTTCCTCCAACTTGTCTCACAACATTGTTGCATTGCAAGTTGAAACCCTTTGTTGCGCATATTACCGCGTGCGTGACCAACTTGTCTCGCAGCAAAATATAGTGTTGCAAGTTGAGGCGACGTGTTGCGAAAAGTAGACTTGAGCTCTACTTTCTGCAACAAATTTTAGTTTTGTTGCTCGT
>Ga0126337_10000081_pt1 | contig 32668 bp, 26 predicted proteins | sample DipCmetagenome_FD_92527 | JGI IMG/M metagenome (GOLD analysis project Ga0126337, IMG submission 92527) | Coral microbial communities from La Bocana,Puerto Morelos, Mexico - Diploria C A metagenome | ecosystem: Host-associated > Invertebrates > Cnidaria > Coral | place: La Bocana,Puerto Morelos...
TGGTGAGAGGTGGGGTGGGGAAGAATTTTCGAGAGGGGGGGGGGGGGGGGGGGGAGTAGTAATGCTCCCAGCCTCTTCGGAAAAAGACGCTGGCAGTTTGCACACTCCCTTGCGTACCCTATAGAGACTGAGCGAAGACATTGGGTGGCTACAAATCTTAGTTTTTAACTTCAAAGGCTGTTTAGATCCCGTCCTACCATTCACTTTTCAAAAACTCAGTGTTCATGGGACATCTCGTGTAGTCGGTCTCTTCGAAGGTCTGAATTAAGGTGACGCTTTTCCAGTTTCAAGAAGGGGCTGTTGTTCATGAGTATGAAGTATGCCTAGATTCAATTGTATCTCCGAAAAAGTGTCAACTGAATAAAATAGGTCGAGGTCACTTGTGACTAACTACTTAATAACCGGGAGTCAGGTCGTTACGGGAAAATCTCAATATATCTGAGGCCTCGCTGTATTGACCGAGCGATAGCGAGGCCAATATGGTAAGCCGAGGTTTGAGATTTTCCCGTGAAGACCGAAATATCGAGGTTATTAAGTTATTTATTATATGGCACACACAAAAAATACCAAAAAAGCCAAAGGTACCCCAGCGGAAGTGAGCACTTTACGTCCGATAGTGCGCGCGCAAGCCCGTAATCGGCCCATGGGCATTACGGGAGAATAATGCCCTACAATTCAGTGACAATTAGCCAATCAGAGCGCGTGTTATATCGCCTACAAACACAAGCCATATAATAAAAGAGTTTAATCACAGGGTCTATCATAGCAAATTAGATAACCTTACCTGTTATTAATGTGTCTCTTCAACGGTTAGTGGCACCGCTTCAAAGTAAATATCTATTGCTTTAATAATTTTACTAACTTGTAATCATTTATTGTTTCAGTTGCAGGAGACTTTATGTACGCAAATGACAAACTCGCTCCAGTCACTCTAGGAAAACCCGTTGAAATACCATGTCCGAAGCACGAGGCCAGCTTCGGTGTTACATATCGCTGGGGTGGGTATAGCTCCGCCTCAGATCCCAGCTCATTTATTCCACTTCTTGAAAATGAGCGCATAGCAGTCACGTTAGATGGGACACTTGTGATCATGTTTGTGACAATACAGGATGTTTACAAAGTGATTAACATGAAAGGAATACTGTGCAAGATGGCTTCGGGCTCAGAAGTGAAGTACTCCCATAAAATCAGTTTCAAGTTGCAAGGAAACGGTAAGAGTTGGCGATTTAAGGATGCTGTTACACCGCAATACATATTGTAGGTCAAACTTGTTACTTAAACTTTACTTTCATTTAATTCGTTAACATATTCATACAAAGTAAGCCAAAGTCATAAAATAATAAAATAATATTAATAACAAATAAGTCATAGGCGTCAGTAACTGGAGCAAAAAATAGGACGATGTCCCAATTGATATTCAGCTCCAATGAAAGAATTTTAAAATGGTAAGATAAGACACTTGTGGTCATGTTTATGTCAATACAGGATGTTTACACAGTGAGAACGTGCCATTTATGTGTTGGTGTTCGCAATTTTTCCAAGTTTTCCCAAGATTCCACCATCCTTATGCCTTTTATTTTGGTTTGTTATTTTCTCAGTTATGGCTTTCTACCTTAGTAAACTGTTATTTTCGATTTGAAAATTACTTTGCAAATTACAAAGAAAACAAAACAAAAAAAATGATCTGCAAAAGATCGTGGCATAACGTCTTGAAATTGTTTCCGTCATTAAATTCACAATTCCGAAACTTTATGAGTAACAGCATGTTTGCTACTGGATTTCATACAGTGCAAACTCCTGTAAGAGGACATCTGTAGAATCAGACCTTTGTCCACTTGAATGAAAGAGATGTAGTTTGTTGAGATTAAAAGTAGTATTTGTATCTTGCTGGGACGATGACTGAGTGCCCAATCAAGAGAGGTGACTGTCTAGGGGATGGTGTCTGTTAGCGGAAGTTCGACTGTATGTGGCTGGGACCATGACTGTACCCCATACGAGAGATGTCTGTTTGGGGGAAGTGTCTGTAAGCGAGATTACAACTGTATACGTGGAGATGGGATCAACTTACGTGGTGTTTTCGTCAATGTAGTTTTAACTGATCGTCAAGTATATCCTCCTTTACAATACAAATTTAGTTGATATATGAACTGTAATGTGTACGGTGTGTTTAACCATCACATTGTGTTTGCTGTTGAACCGTCTCAGAGTTCAAGGGATTTACGGCACCATCGATTTACTTCTCATCGAAGCCACTGGAAGAAGCTAGAAGAGGATATCAGAAGAAGCTGTATTGTTTGGGTGTGGCAAAGTAAGAATACCCCGTTTCAGGTTGTTGCACTGTGGTTAGAAGGAAAGGATTTGTCTCTATTCCATTTTCTTTCAATCTTACTTAGTACATGAGTGACCTGATTTAGCCTCCGCAAGCAAGTATAAATTCGAAATGAGAAAACACGTCGAAATTAATTTGTTTGTCCCCGTATCCCATAAAGCAATGAGAGATATTCAGTTCAGGTAATGCAAAAGACCGTATACGTAATCTCGGTATTGTACTTTGTTTTTTTCTTTTTGAGGGGAGAGGGGATGGTGGTGGGGGGGGGGGGAGGTTTTGGTTGCGGTGAATTGGGAAGGAGCGTACAACAAGATGGGGTCGTTTTCCGTATGATTCGGTATATGATATATAACACTTGTTCTCCCAAGGCCCACACCGTACTTAATATGGAGAAAAGATGGAGAAAAGATTGTAGATGGAGTGGACGGCTATCACCTTCCAGCAGAACATTACAACAGGCTACTGATTATCAAGGAAGCGACCCAGGAACATCAAGGAAATTACACTTGTACAGCTTACCCAACTTCTGGAAGCTTCGATCAGGCCTCGGTGACGATATTTCTAACGGTGAAAGGTTTGAAAAGAAATATCTTGCAAATGCTTCGATTATCAATTGAGTAAGTCGCAACAAAAGTTTGGCGACCAGGTTTTACCGTCCAACTTGCGTTGTTGTCATGGTCAACTGGCTTCATTTTCAGTGGCAAATTGTCGTCCTTTGACGTCATTGGCAGCAAAGCGCGCGAAATTGCAGGTGACGATATTGCTACCATTAAAAACGAGAAAAGTTTCCTGCGGTAAGCCGTAATTATAATATTATAATATAAACTTTGTCACCAAAGTACCGTCGCGCCTTACACAACTGATAGTAGTACCTCAAGTTGTATAATAACTTCACGATTCAAAGGCTCCATATTCTTTGACAAAGCGCTGCGCTTTCCTCCCTAAGAAACTATGTTCCTGTAACTTCAGAACCGTTCCTCTATGTGCAAGAGGTTACGAGAATCAAGTGCCAAATTCGTGATCCTAATGAATTTATCGCTAGCTAATCGGCATCAGTCATTTCTGGCATTGCCATCATTTAAGCAAACCGCAGACAACCACTCCTTGCGTAAATCATGCAGGTAAATCACGTCATAGTCACGCTAGTCTCCTTCGTAGCGATTTTTTCGGAAGTCACACAATGCTCCCCAAAAAACGGCTGTGAAGGAGACTATAGTCACGCAGGTTTGTCACGTAAATTTCACGCAGGTGAATCCAACACATATCATTACGAACACTTTGAGGCGTACAAGTGATTGTGATTTTCTCAATTTCATTTCGACAATCTCTTCTTAAATTTTAGCTTCGCCCGAATGGGAGGAGGAACTGCCATCGAATACTTCAGTAGCGAGATCACAAAGAACCTCACTGAGATGCGTTGCAAGAGGTGCACCATCCCCGTTTTACCGTTGGTTTAGAAATGGACGGAAAATTGATGCTTCAAAGTAAGTTAGACGGCAGTAACCAACGCGAAGTTAGCTGTTAACAGTTTGTAGTACTTTCCTTTTCTTTGCACTGTGACGGTTCAATACTACCACTCTTAATCAAGCGATCAGTTACAACAATGCAATCACAACAATGCCGAAGTGTTTAACAAAGATGTGATCACCTTCATGACATAAGAGGTTACCATAGCGACAGTAAAATCTGTAAAAAAGAAACACCCTTGATTCTAGCTTTAAGGTTGACATCTTGTTTATGTCAACTAACAACTTTTTTGCAATATTATGTCGAGGGGGTTCGGAGCCACTTTAAATTTTCGCATTTATTTGTTGCTGGGTCCACCCCTAAAATGCAACTGACTGAAGCGATTTTAGCTAATTGGCGACCAAAGTATCCCTGATTTGTGATTTGTACCTTAACGGAGTAAAGATTGCGTTGCTGCTTTGTAATTCCCTTCTTAATGTAGCAGGTATGAGCTTGTTTACCTATGGTTGTTACTTTTCTCTATAAGTTAGCTATGATGATTTAGTCCTAAAAGCTGGACATAATGTAGTCGGTGATTACTTTTAAACGAGCCAAAATGTCGTTCCTTCGCAGCTCACGAGTAAAATTACAGAAAAACATTCTCAAGCTAGTGAATGTGGATAGCTGGCACGAGGCTGTGTTCCAGTGTGTGGCAGAACATAGTCAGGGAATGAATGTGACTTCTACAAAGGGTTCATGTTGAAGGTAAGTGTGCCGGAATAAAAGATGAAGCCACCAAATTTTCGTGGCGTAATTATCAGCCAGTTTTGCCTTCTAGTGTGTAAATCTCTGACCCAAAGACATCCGACGATGTTTTTTTCGTTTGCCCTCAGAGAGTGGAAGTGATTAACAGGTAAGGCTACTCTTCTAGACCATTTGATCCAGCCACCATCGCCGTCTTCATTCTGTAATGGTTTGAAATTTTGAAAACCTTGCTAGTTACGTCAGCAATATTGCGCCAACATGCATGCTTCAATGTCACGGACGGTGTTGTGTCGACGTTACTTGCAATGTTACAAACCGCAGCCAGGGGCACGAGATGAGTCAAATGAGTCGTGTCTCACGAGAAATGAGACAAGCAGTGGTGCTTTTAGTAGTTACTGTTACCTCTAGTTAATTATCAGCATCTCTACTCCCTTTTTCATGTTAAGTTAGGATGAAAACGAACGTTTAAGACTAATGGAGCAGTCGTTTGGAACATAAACTCTCCTTTTTTAAGAAAATCTGATGCTAACGCCGTTAATGAGATGGTATAGTGTGTCCATATGCTTCGTGTACGTCATCTCTTGTCAATCATTTTTTAGTGTTGTTAATTTTTTTCTACAGACTCACCCACAAATATGGGTCCAAGTTCACGGAGAGAAGAAGATTCAGACAAGTTGTTGTGGATTATTTTATCGGCTGTACTTGGTGTACTGTTAATTTTGTCAGTTGTTGTTCTCATATTTTGTTATAGACGACTTAAAAAGTCGAGAAGAGATCAAGGTTGGTATACCTCCGTATAATCTTGCAGTGAGTTTTGAGGACTGCATAAATATTTAATATATTACTTACTAAAGTAAAGTAAAGTAAAGTAAAGACTTTATTTAGTGAGGGTAGCATTAAAATAGTATAAAAATACTAACAAACCAGTGGCCCTCTAAAAAATAAGTACGATACGGATGTTAAAACTATGGCTAAACTATGAGATAATATAACGAATAAAAATACAAAAGATACGAGATAAAATCAATTAAAAGTACAAAGGTTATAGCTAAATCACAGAATAAAATAATTTAAAAGCTGCTGTTCTTCAAAAATTTTCCTCCAAAGAGAGTTCCTGAAAGAATTAAGCGACGCTATTTTCCGCATTAATAGCTTTAAGCTGTTCCAGTAATGTTCTTCCTCCTTCGGTTGTACGTTTGATAACAGGGCGAGCAATATTGAAGTTGGCATACCTAGTCTGCCGTGAATGAGTGTCGCTAGTAAGCTTAAATAAACTTTTAAGATATGTTGGTACATTAAAAATACTGATGCAAATAGTAAGGCCACTGAAGTGCCAGCATTGAGCCGAAGGGTACCCTACGTACACCGAAACTTATTCCGGTTTCTGTAGCGTTCAGAGCTAGAACTACTTGTGTTTTTGTATTACACGTACTGATGCTCAGATAAACCATGTTTTTCTTTTCTTTGTTTGTAGAGAGACCCAGTGGGGAAAGTTCACTTTATAATGATATCTCGGATGACATCCGAGGTAATCCATCTCAACCTCGCGCGGCTCCCTCGGGAGTCAAGGAAAGAAAAGGGCTACGGAGACATCCTACACTCCCACCCATCCCCCAGTACCAAGCCCTGGGCCCATCCACAGCAGGAGTCGCTAATTACGAACCGCTCGTTGCCGAGCAGGGCCTCAACGAAAGTGGGCTATACGAGAAGTTAGATTTTAGGTCCTTGGATAATGGCCCCGATTATGATAACCCGGGCAAACCCATTCCAGAATATCTCGAGCTTGAAAATGACGCGAATGTAACACCGGGCAGTACCGCGTCGACAGTTACAGCAGGAGGGCCCGGTAGAGAATATTATCAACCAATGGAAGGTGGCTTGCGCAATGACGTATTTAACGATAACAATTCAACGCCAAAATATTACGTTCCCATGGAGATGGAGGGCTCGAAAACGAAAACCCCCAATCAGCCTGGTCCTTTCTCCGCTTCAGAAACAAAAGGTGCGACTTCTCCAGCGGAATATTATCAACCAATGGCGAATAAAGTAGGAGAAAAGCAGCCAGGAGAGAACAGCTTTTCTTTTCCTGAATATTATGTTCCTATGGCAGAAAATAGCCTTATTGAATCAGCTGTACAGACGAACAACACAAATGCCGAGAGTGACGAGGGTAAAAAAGACAGCAGCGAGTCAAGCAAATTATGAAGATATGAGTCAACCAAGATTCTTTTAAACTTACTTTTGAGTGATATTGTTAGCTACGTATACCTTATCAAGATATGTGATTTTTAAATGCTCAATATGAGCTGAGGTGCATGAATCATGCTTCTAACGGCCCTTAACTAGCTAAAGCTCAGTAACTAAACAGGGTTAACAGTACCGTTTGGGGATACTGCCAAATAGACATGGTATAATGTTAATACATTGTAATGATCTCAATTCAAATAGCCACTTTTTAAGTTAATGATTTTATTGACATCGTTTTTATCCTTAAAAGTCTGTAAATGACTCTTCCTATGTAGATATTCTCAGGCAAGTATTTTCATGTTTTACTGTTGTTGTTCGTTAGTAAAGTTTTAATAATTATTTTACTTTGAACTTCAGAAGTGTTGGAAGCCAAAGGGTTCTAGTGTCCAGTCCCTCTACTTCTGAACCTTGGGCTATATTTATCCATCTTTAAAGAAAGGCACTTAAAAGTGTAACGTCAGGGATTTTGTCTAAATGTTAGCAGTAATGTATCGAGACCACATGTAAACGCGGTCTTAAAATCATGACCCAAACACACGCTCGTTCTCAGGCCCTCTTGCTGGTCATTTTGAGGTCGAGGAAAGCCTGACGAGAAAATGACAATGCTTGCGGCGAGTGTGGGACCACATCAAATCCTTCATCTAATGATACGTAAGGTAAAACAACCAAAATTTATCTAGATTTAGCAGCAAACAAAGAGCAAGCAACGAGTTTTAAAATTCAGCTTTAGCATAGCTTTGCCGTGTATTTTCATTTTGTATTATTAGTTCTGGTTCCTAGCCTGCATGTGTGTCTGGACATTTCAAAGAAATTACAGTTGCGCAGATTGTTAGTCAAGAAGCGACGACACCAGCGTTTTTTTTAAAAATGACAATCAGTATTTATTTAACTACAAATTAAATTCACGATTTCGTTAACAACAACTGTGGGAAATTCAAAACTAAGGGTGTAAACTAATTTTTCCCTCTTACGAAAGTACAGTTTTAAAATTGCTTGTTTTTTGCGATTTCCTTGTTTGGAGAGCTCAATCTAACAATCTTCTCTGGATGGTCTCAAACATTTGTACCACATCCTGTGGATTTAGGAAGTCTGGTATCGCTCTTTTCATCACGTGCATGTCGCTCATCCTGGAGGAGTTAGGAGTAAGTAACTGATTCTCCGCCTGTCGTAAAATCTGCATCGTTTCATCTGCGAAAAAAAACCCAGGGACGAAATTTCAATAAGCACAATTTTTTTCGTTTGTGACTTAAAAAATGAAACGCACAAACTACAGGTGAGTCACAGACTATTATATCCACGACGGTTATCATGGAAAATTATTGCCTATTTCCGAAGTGATGTCGGTAACGTTGTGCAAATGTTCTGGAACGTAAATCGAGCAAGATCTCCCAAAACGAAGAGCTAAAATGAACGACATTCGATGGTGCATTTGAAAAAACTTCAAATTTCTGATCGATAGATTTTCTCATGATTTATTTGCTAAATGTAGAAAATCGGAAGGTATAATGTTCTATCAAAAGAAAAATAGGTTTCTCCGAATGTCCAAGATCGTAAGATCCAGGCACAACTGTAGCAATGGTCAACTGCCCTGTCATTTTCCCTGACAACTTCCCTGTTCTTGTTCATTTTATTGCTTAGCGCGCGGTCGACACATGACGTGGCGAGTGAATTTGCGTGCGCACTAAGGAGCAGCAAGGAATTGCAAGTGTTTACTCACTTCGAAAGTTATCGAAATCGGCAGGAGAAAGTGACCCTCCGAGGAATGCTTGTAGCTAAAAAACAAAAGTAGAAATAATTTTACTATACTGAAAGGCTTCCCTCGGTAATAAGTATTATCTACCAAACCATTTCAATCTTCTGATATGCTACTTACAAAGAATAAAATATTTACCTTCTGAATGATTCGGGTGAGCGTTCCAAGTAGACCAACGAGTATCCTACAAAGGTAGATACTTCAGTTATCGCACTGCTGACCATTTATATGAGAAGTAAATAAGTAGTACCAACTATACTGATCAATCATTTAAACAGGATTTTGATTCCTTACAATCAATTTTCTATTCCTTCATTAATTAAAAATCGGACAATCAATATACGAGTATCTGGGTCGATTGGTCTGCCTGTTTGTCAATAAAACCAACCGACCGAACGACCAAGAAATCATTTTAAAGCTCGAAATTATTTTCGCACAAAAGATTACAATCATGAAGAATGAACAATGATTGGACAAAATAAACAAAATAGTTGATATGCTCGCCACTGCCAATTTATGATGTTTTGCAATAACCGAGATCAATATTTTTTTTTCATAATTCGATCTCCAAGTTTGTTTTAATACAAAAACACACTATGGCAGCTCTGGGAAGCAATCTTCAATAACTTGCGCCGAATTTTCAAACAAGAGCGTGGTCACATGCAATTATGCATGAGCAGAATATTTGTAGAAAAACCCATTTAACTGTCATGAGCAGACTATTATTTGTAGGTATTTATTAGCAGGTCACGTGGTGGGATCTCAGCCAATTAAAAGGAAGAAAAAATGTATCAGATGATGATTTAACTAACTTCCGCCTACCTTTGTATATGAAGAGGAATAGTCACCGGTGGCACGGCTGATGATGACATTACTGCTGTTAAACCTGTAGATGTCGGTTCCACTGTAAGTGATGGCAGTGCCGTGGACTCCGTTGTATTGAAGATAGCAACAGGACTTGGTGTTGGACTTAATGTGGTTCGTGATACTGAAAGATAAATCCAGTAACAGCTTGTTTTCCAGGCAATATCACATGAAGACAATGTCGAAACGGGGCTCCTACTTGGTGTAGAAAACACAAGCGATGTAAAACAATAGAAAACAAAAGGACAAAAGAACGAGGAAAACAATAAAAACAATACGTTTGTGAGGCGGTGTTCTACTGTGACGTGTCCTGTGTCTTCTACACCAAGAAGGAGTCAGTAAGGGCAGCTGAGGGGTTGTAAGAGTACGAAATGAGCGATGTTAAGTTATGATCGACAGAATAGTCGACCACAGCGTTCGATTCATTATGCCCAATGTGTGCCCAATTTTTAATATTAACTGCTTGCTGTTAAGTAAAATCAGCAACGTTGGGTATGGCTTCCTAAATATTTCGTCCAATGATGCAATGTAACATTGCATGCAATGAACGGAACCGCGACCAAGACCGCGACGTCTTACGAAGGGCTTGAAGGCAACGTTGAACATTCTGGGGAATACTGAGCCTTTTGAAGTTTCGGATTGAAAAAAGCGATGAAATTTTCAAATTCAAACTTTGTCGTAGCGGTTTTGGCCTTAGTTGAAATAGCTTCGACGCACTTCATGAAACCTTACAAGGACAGCACAGCGCACGAAGCTGCACGCTTGGAACTGAAAACTTTCGGGTCTTATCCTATAGAGCGTTTATAGTGATTTACTGTAGGTCAAGTAAACGTTTCAAGTAAACTTACCTTTTGATACCCATAAGGTGTACAGTAAATATAATGCAAAAACTCCAGATTGTTATTTTCATCTCAACAATTATTTCCCATGTCGGCATAGTCCGGCCCTATGTCAGACATCGCTGGACCACTGAACCATACGAATTTCTTAAAAAAGGGTTCTTACCTGGACAGTTTTCAGGACAAAGCGTCATCTCGTCGGAATGTCCGAGACATTGCTGGCCACCAAACGCAGGTGCAGGATTTGTACATGTCCTGGAGCGGTTCCTGAGGGCAAATACGCACTGAGGGCATGGGCTCCAATCTGTCCATTCTGACCATCCACCATCAACCGGAGAAGGTGCTAGAAGCGAACATAAGACAGAAACAATAACATCTTTGTACTCTTCATATGAACGTCGTTTCTTCCATACGATAGTCTACGCTAGGTATATCGCTATAAACTTTCAGTTTCGCCAAGTTAGTTTCATACTCCCTGTTCACTTCAAAGAGATTCGTAATATGATTGTTAAATATTTTCTTCCCTGGTTATAAGGAGCGTTAGTAAAAGAGACCAGCCGCAACTTTTGGAGCATTAATTTCAAATTAATTTTCTGTGCTACAAATAAACCAAAATAAGCTTAATTACGAGAATGATTCTTGTGGGAGGGGAGGGGGATGACATTTTAGTGATCCTCTTACTTCCTTTGTCAAGACTTCAGTTTGAAGGAGTTGTGAAACAGCGGACCCCTATCGGTCTCTGAGTCCAGTACTGGAAGTTTCGGCTTTCGTGTGACAAAAATTCAGCTTGTCGTGTGTATTTCAAAGGCGTTGTGTCTGCAGGAACTCGTTTTCAACTTACCAATTTCGCAACACGTTCCGTTATATCCCGGTGGACAAGAACAACCGTTACTTGTAGGAGTTCCTGAATTCTGACAGTTGCCTCTGTTACACAAACGCATCTCTGATGTATGTGGACACGAGCCTCCACAAGATTCAAACACTGTTTTTGTTCTTGTTCTTGTCTGCTGTCCACTTGTCCCACATTGATGAGTACAGGGACTCCATCTTGACCAGGAGCTTACCTGACATGCTCGAGGACTGCAAGGCGGAAGGGAGCTTGGAATGAAAGGTGGTTGTGTAGTCACTGGTATTGTAGGAGTTGGCCTTGATTCTGGAGTTGATCTCGCTACAACTAATTGAAAAGTAGATACTTAAGATTACAATAGTTCATCATCAGATTTTTAAAGAATTTCGGTGACTTTCGAAGATTAATTAAGATTGACCGGTTCTTCGTTATACCCATCAGGTGTACAATAAATTCTTAATATCATCTATCTTAGCAAAGAATCCATATACTTAAGCTGATATATATTTAAATTTCAAATTCTTAGAGAAAATTTTTAATTTCTTCCGGTTATGTAGTTAATTTTATATATTAGCTGGCCTTACTAAACATGAATGTGGTTTTCGTTAAATTACATTGTAGTGCTCATTAAGCTAAGCTAATTTTATGTGCGTCTAGAATGTGCTTTGTGTTTTGCCTACACTGATCGTGACTACACTGAAATTCGGTATGCCTGCTTGTATACCATGACAGATGCGCCAATAAAAACTCTTGAGTTGCATCATGATCCAATGATCAAGTTTTTCATAATTCATTTTCATATTAAAATTCCTTTTGTGCCAAAATGTATTTGGAATATAAGCTGATGTTCAAAATGGCGTTTATCGAACAGGGAAATCGTGAGTTGAAATTCAACTGTTACAATAAAACAAACTGTACATTCAAACTTCCCCTTGCAGATTCCGTTAACAGACCTCTACACATGTAATGAAGAGATTTGTGAATATTTTACATGCGGTATTTTCTTTCAACTTACCAATTCCACAACACGTTCCACCATATCCCAGTGGACAAGAGCAACCGTTAGTCGTAGGAGTTCCTGAATTCTGACAATTGTCTCTGTTGCACGAGCGAATCTCTGACAAATGTGGACATGATCCTCCACAGGTGGGAGTGACCGTGACTGTTCTTCCCCTCGTGCGTGTTCCACTTGTTCCACATAGATGGGTGCAGGGACTCCATGTTGACCAAGAGCTGACTTGACAAGAACGCGGACTGCAACTTCTTCTTCTACGCCGCCTCCAAGATTCGGCGTCCGGAATAAACACCGTTATTACTAACGCAAAAACGAAGAATTGAATAGTCCACATTCAGTTTTTTGGAAAAAAGAACGGGATCAATTTTTCGTTCTTATACACTTCCAGCAATAACGTAGCAGCTACAAATGACTAGAAAACGCCGTCGATGCTCTTAAATATTTAAGATTGCGGAAAAGAAGTTTTCGTTCCATTGTTGACGTGTACTTTTTTTTTCCCCGAGGCTCATATTTTTTATGAAATAGTTAAAAAATGATGTAATTTCTTCCAATATTTATATCCATCCACCAACTAAATGTACTTCGTTGGAGACGTTAACATGTACAAATGAAAAGGAAAAAAGGAAGGAAACGATTATGTGTCTATGAAGGCACACAATACCACCAGGATTTTGCCTAAACATTTCGTACCTAAACGTCTCTATTTTTTTATAATTGCTATCTAAAACAACGTACAAATAAGTGCTTAATTCTATTTTATAAATTCAAGTTGAAAAACAAGGTAACGTTCCGGACTGCTAAAATTTGAAATCCTAATATGTATGCTCTTCCGCCTTACAGATTAAAATATCTCGCATGAATTATGATTCGATATTTTTAGCTACTTGATAGGAGATCTAGAATGCATCCTATTATGAAATATTGGCTTTGAGAACTTTCCACTGAAGTATATTTCTCCAGTTTAAAGAACTAAATCAAGTAGGTATTTTACGTCCTCGCCTGTAAACGGCACTTAACAATACCTCCAGGAAGTAACTGAGCGTTCGGCATGGTGGTATAAGTTAGCTTTGTGGGACAGGAGGATTAAAAATACTGTGCACCATACGCATACGAGACCTTTTCAAGAAGAATTTGTAACTGCACATCGCAAAGAAAAAAAAACAAGCTTTTTCAAATACTGGTTCATTGTAAAGAGTCGAAATTTAGCGGAAAAACGAACTTAAACAAACAACTGCATAACAATATTAGGGAAGTGCTTTTTATTCCCAGGGGTTTATAGCCCATTACCTCCAGGGTGGTCATGGCAAAAGTGACGCAAGTCATGACAATGCAATGTTTTAACCTGACACTTCTAAATAATAATCACTTAAAGTTATATTAGTATTTTCAGTCTGTGATACCGCTATTCAGACCTTTGGAGTTCATTGCACGACCTGCTTTGTGTTTTATTTTATTAATAACTCTAGGCCTGACTTTATGAAAACACTGAAATGTGACTGCATAGTTTTAGAGCAGTTTATAACGACAAGCGAAACAGAGGAGGTAGAGACTGGGAACGAGGTTATTTAAATCACGATTATTGAAAGTTATATTGCACAGCTTAACTGATTTGCGTCAAGAGCGACATACAGTTCTAAGTTCCGCAACGATATCGTTCTCAACCTAAATTTATGCGCACCTTAATAGAGGGGCCTTTTACACGCCCTAGCCAGTGAGTTAAGAAGCTGGCGTTTAATTTAGGCTTATGTACGGTATAATGAAGCTGGTTCAGGAGTATTGTTAATCCCCCCTGGATAGGATTTAGTTTCTTGTAGATTCTCCTTCCCTCTCCACTGCAGGATTCTAATGTACAGAAGGCACAAGTCTCTTAAACGGCTTTACATGTAAATTGTGGGTTCAAGTATCACTTAGGATGTTTTAATTCTTCAAGGAATCTTCAGCTTAAGCCTTGCGCGTAAAGAAATAGAAAATGCAGTCACACAGTTTTGTGGGTTTTGAAATTGATGACCCTTCCGGAAATCTTAAAAAAATTTCCTCAGGGGCGAGAGTTTTAAATAGCAGCGTCTATTTGGACGTCTATCTTGCATTTAAGCCACAACAACTTTGCCTTGCTGATACAGAATGGCGTTTTTTTAGGGTTCTTACAAAACTGGCCCCACACAGAGATTAGTCTCATTAAGGGTATTATTTCAAATTTTCCGATAAGCACAATTCCGTTCTTTAACATTCGATTACCCCTCCCCCCGTACCTCCATCACGTTTGCCCCCTTGAACAATTCTGCGATATTTTTTTATATTCCTTAGCCATCAGGGTTTAATCAATGTATTCTTACGTAGCGATACTTCTGTTCGATATGTGAGCACTTTTCAACTTTAACACAGACGTGGCTTTCAAATACAACATGAAAACCACCGCCGAGTTTTACACACTTCGTTTCTATTTAACGTCTTGATTTGAGCTCTGATATTGGGAGCTTAAGCAATAACGATGGTGACGTCAGGGACGACGGCTGGAAAAAAATTATTTATATTTAACCTTTGAATTTCGCAATTATCTAGAACTGTTCGGTACGCCGAGCAGTATAAAACTGTAGTCACACTAAAGATGTAACGCTAGCGATCAATTCCGGACAAAAATGTGAAGAGTTTCCCGTCGTGGATCACATTCTTCAAAATACGTACTAAACCTGGCCATTTGACGCTGTTTGTAGAGGACGGTTATGAAATATCTAAAGATTTATAAAACACGTGCAAAGCAATTGTTTTTCTTATCATACCCTTTGTTTGGTGACGTTCTCGTTGCTGTTGCCGTCGTGATTTGCTTAAGCTCTCAGCAACGAAGTCTCAATATATTACGACGGGTTGTGACTGCTATTATAAAGACTTTTATACCAGCGACGAGAAAGACTGTTAATTCTTTAGCCTCTGATAAACAGTATTAGTATATAGAGTGCCATACAAGAAAATGCAAGGCTCATCTCTTAGGAACTTTCAAGTTTCAAGGTGAACTTTTGACTTTTTCCTTGAATAAAGGTCTTAACCCAACAATCTTTGCTGAGTGTCCTCCATCATTTGAGGGACGTCCTGTGGATTTAGGTATCCGAAGTCCTGTATCGCTCTCTTTTCCATATGCTTGTTGCTGGGTTGTGAACTACTGGCATTGCGTAACTGATCCTCTGCCTGTTGTAGAATCTGCAATGTTACATCTGTGAAGTAAAAAAAAAAATATTATCTTCGATAATAATTAATTGTATGGGCTTTAAACACGCTATTCGGTTAATAATGTATAACAATAGATAAGGAGAAATTTAACGTTTATAATCGTTACTGTTTAATTTAATAACCTGCTCTAAGGGATGCAAGGAGTGTACTCACTTCGAAAGATTTCAAGTTCTGTTGGAGAAAGCGTCCCTCCAAAAACTGTTTGAAGCTGAGGACAAAGAAACAATAGACCCTTGTCACAAATAGTTTCCAATTATAAATAAAACAAGCCTGACTAACCTCGTCTTTATATTAAGGATATAATTCAAAAGAATTTTTACTCCCAAACGAGTTAAATTCCGAGTTGCCTCTGTGTCAAAACGTCTTTATTTATCGTTTCAAATAGACGTTAATACTTAAAAGGTACTGATAGAATTAAAAACTGTCGCAACACTTAAAAGTTAAAAATACAATCTATTTAAAACCAAAGAGATATCTATTTACCTAGATATCAACAAGCCTTTCTGTGCACAAAAGCAAATACAACTCGAAAATGGCATTTTCGATAAACAGGCTTGTCAGTGGCAAATTAGTCACCAGAATACAACCGCCACCTTTCCAGGGAGAAAATCCCCGACAAGTTGTATGGTCGATCGTATCTGGCTCATTCCTTCACATTTTTTTTTTCTCTAATTCAGAACAAACGGTTGATTTTCCATACCCTATATGCTGACCCTGTTCCGATACCAAGGACAATGAATGCTTTGGTGGTGTTTGGCCCGGTCGTCAGATTGCATAATAGTTCAGCCTCCTGCAATGCGCTTTGAAGGTCCGAAGTTCCGGGCTCTTCTCTAGTCTCATTCATAGCCAGTCTTGTCTCATTCACAACTATTATGATATCTTCTTGAGAGAAGTCATAATTGTCAAATATAAATTTTGTAGCTGTTATGCTCCCATAGACAAACACACTAAAGCTGATTTTCAACACGCCGTGACGATCTGTGATGATGCGCATTACTCGTTTCATTAGAGCGAAGACAGAGTCGGACTCGATTGATGTGGTGCTGATGGCAAAGCCAAACTCTGCGTCTGAAATATTACCTGAAAGTTGAAATGGAAAAGTTCAGCAGGTAAGGTTATCTAATTTGCTATGATAGACCCTGTGATTAAACTCTTAAGAAGAAGCAGTAAGACTTGGTACATTTATGGAAAATGTGGACAAACATTGAGACAGCTTGCCTAGGCATGGTCCATTGTTGCAATCTAGCGTTTCCAAGGCAGCCCCTGAGCAATCGTTTCCGCGTCCCTCTGGGGGTGGGTTGGTACAACTTCGTGTGCGGTTTCGTTGTCCCGAGTATCCGCAAGAAACAGAACAAGGGAAATAGGTCCAGTGCGACCATTGACCATCAACTGCAGAATGGAAAAGAAGATTAGCTAACCAGCTCTTTAGAGCAATATTTCGTCTTAAAAGGGATGAAGTATCGTGGGCTTTTGTCTACAAGAGGATCTGGATGACATAAACTAACAACAGTGACAAATGGCAAACAAATAACTGACAACTGACAAATACCCGAAAATTTAACTAACAACTGACATTTGTCGTCAGATTTACTTACACCAGACCAAAGGTTTTCACGCTTGATATTCGTTTGAAGTTGATTCAAACATTATTACTCTAACCTTTGTATTTTAAAATCCATGCTGTTTAGATTGCGTTTAGACCTAAGCCATAACACAAAGCTTTCCATTGAGCTAATTTCACGGAAATTTCGGTGTAATAATTCACTTTTCAAGAATTCTACAAATTTTACCCAGAAAATTTCTTTACAACTGGTCACAATTTCGAAACTTTCGGAATTTTTGTTTGAATGGAATGTACCCTAGGAATGTATCCTCTGTAAATATTAATAAATATTAAATTATTATTATTATTATTATTATTATTATTACTAAATTGATTTTTATTTTTATAGAGATTTTAGGTCTTCAGTTCATCATAAATAGCCAATTAACCGACCACTGACAAATGACTGAACATTTAACGTTAACTGTCAACTGACAGATAGACAAAACTTTAACTGATAACTAACATTTGCATCCCCCCACTCCCCCGTAATCCAGACGCTCCATCAAGTTTTGTTTAAAAAAAATGTAGTTCAACGTTGAGGGAACTTGCCTGGGCAATCTCCATTGTTACAATCTAACGTTTCGAAGTGATTCCCTGAACAGTGATCTCCGCCTCCTGAAGGGGGTGGGCTGGTACAGGTTCGTTTGCGATTTTGTTTTCCTTTTCCGCAAGAAGCCGTACATTGAAAATAAGTCCATTGTGACCAATGACCATCAACTGCAGGGAAAAAAATCAAAAATAAAATTAATAGACCTCTTTATTGTAACTTTTTCTTCTTCAATTAGGTAAAAAACTTGGGCCCATAATTCTAATAGGTGCGAGTCTCTAAGGACAAAATTTAAATACCTGGTTAAGCCTGATGAAGTCTGACTCACTAGCTGACGAAACCGGTCGATTAATAAACTTAGTTATACAAGAAAAGTCGCTGTGTGCTGCCCACAAGTCTTTTTATTTAAAATTGCCTTTGTATCCAAGTCTCTTGGACATTAAAATATGAAAAAAACCTAACAAACGGCCATTTTGTCCAGAAATTCTTAAAGTCTTGTTAGAATACTGATTTGTAGAATGTATTCTATTGTTCAGCGTGTATTCATACATTAGCCAAACTCAGGCCAGCGCATACTGAACTCTCATCATTTAATTTTGTTTCCTAATACCGATCAAATTTATAAAAATGGATATAACTAGCTTACGATGGATCGATAAACAGGCGGATAGACTAAACAGGCAGATAGCCAGATATAGACTTTCGCTCTGACGAAGGGCTAACGCTCGAAAGGTCAGCTTTATAACTCGTTACGGTGGCCAATTTACATTTTCAACTTAGTTGATATAACCAAATTACCCCACCTAGACGCAGCACCACAGTTTCTTTAGAAACTTTCACCCTTTATCAACTAACCAACAGTTAGACAGACAGACAGGCCAAAAGACCGTCAGCTAGATAATCTATTGAACACCGTGCACGAAAAGGTAAATAGAAAGGATGTATGGCAAACAAGCTTTTCACCAGCAGCAAGTAGTTAAAAAAAAGAATGTAAAGAATGCAAAAAAAGAATTGTAATATTGTACGTCCACCCCATTTAACATCTGAGGTATCAGGCGAATGTCGCTAGATTATATATTTTTCGTTCATTTATGAAAAAATGGCAGACCAATATTGAGGGAACTTGCCTGGGCATGGAGCATTGTTACAATCTAGCGTTTCGAAGCCAGCCCCTGAGCAATCTTTTCCGCCCCCCGAAGGGGGTGGGTTGGTACAAGTTCGGGAGCGGTTTCGTTTTCCCTGTCCACAAGAAACAGCACACGGGAAATAGGTCCAGTGCGACCATTGACCATTGACTGCAGAAACGAAAGAAAAAAAAACATTAGCTAACCTCTTTATAATATATTTTATTTAAAAAAGGTGAAATATTGCGGGCTTTTATCTACAAGTTTTGTTAAATAATGTAGACCAAAGTTGAGGCACTTGCCTGGACACGGTCCGTTGTTGCAATCTAACGTGTCGAAGAAAATCCCTATGCACTGATCTCCGCCTCCTGAGGGGGGTGGGTTAGTACATGTTCGTTTGCGGTTTTGTTTTCCTTTTCCGCAAGAAGCCGTACATTGGAAGTAAGTCCATTGCGACCATTGGCCATCAACTGCAGAAAAAAATCGAACGTGAAATTAGCAGACCACCTAAGTGTAACTTTCTGTTCTTTATAATCAGGTGAAAAAGCTGGGGCTTGGAAAGGATACCGCCGGAGCACTCCCAATCGGGCTTTCTTCGACATATCAGTCCGAGATCAGACTTTCAACACAAGCTTTCTATATTTGGTGGTGTTTTCCTGTATCCAAGTCTCTTTTGGGAATTATGAAATGAAGGAAACTTTCAAACGTGCAACTTTTTCTTGAAAGCCTTGCAGTCATTTTGAAATACTGATTTGTAGAACATGGCCTATTGTTCAGCTTGCATTCGCATATTAGCCAAACTCTGTGCGACTTGTATTTCTTATTTGTCAGCCTTCCGACTAGCCCATCTTTTACTAGGCGTTTTAGTTGTAACGCTAATCAAATATATGAGACAAACTTTGCGATAGACCACTTAACAGGCTGCAGGCTGAAAAGCTGAATGGCACACAGACAGACACACGGACAGACAGACACACAGACAGACAGGCCAAAACAGACAGTCAGCCAGATAAGTATTGAACACCGAGCACGAAAAAAAAAAGGAAAGAAAACGAAAAGGTTGTATGGCAAACAAGCTTTTTACCGGCACCAAGCTGTTAAAAAAAGAAGTAAAGAGAATGTCGTATGTATACCCACGTCCCTGTTTAACGTCCGACCTATAAAAGTCGCTGGAGTATCGAATTTTTATTTATGAAAAATATGGTAGTCCAACATTGAGGGAACATGCCTGGGCATGGTGCATTGTAACAGCCTAGCGTTTCGATGCCAGCCCCTGAGCAATCTTTTCCGTCCCCCGAGGGGGGTGGGTTGGTACTAGTTCGCGTGCGATTTCGTTTTCCTTGTCCGCAAGAAACAGCACACGGGAGATAGGTCCAGTGTGACCATTGACCATCAACTGCAGACAGAAAAAAAAAAGATTAGCTAACCTCTTTAAACTAATACATTTATCTTCAGGTTTTCTGTTTATAATTAAAAATATGTGAGACCAACACTGAAGGAGCTTGCCTGGGCATGGTCCTTTGTAACAGTCTAACGTTTCAAAGTGATTCCCTGGGCAGTAAAATCCGCCTCCTGAAGGGGGTGGGCTGGTACAGGTTCGTTTGCGGTTTTGTTTTCCTTTTCCGCAAGAAGCCGTACATTGGAAATAAGTCCATTGCGACCATTGACCATCAACTGCAGAAAAAAATCGAAAATTAAATTAACTAAATTAAATTTAGTGTAACTTTGTCTTTAATCAGGTGAAAAGAACGGGCTTGGAGACGGTTATCGCGCTAAACAACCAGGACAAAGCGCTCATAATAGGCCACGTTCGACATATCAATATTTAAGATGTCCAAGAGATCAGACTTTCAACACAAGCTTGTATATTTGGCGGTGTTTTCTCTGTATGTATATTAAGTCTCTTTTGGGAATTGACTGAGACAAGTGAAACTCACCAACCATTCTTTTACCGGACTTGCAATTTTGACCTAAAAGCCTCGAAATCTTATAACAATATATATTTAATAATGATATTATTACCGCTTAGCGTGTATTCGCGCTAACTACAGGGTCAGGCCGGCGCATCTTGCACTAATCATTTGAAGGTGATTTTGAAAACGAAAAGAGCTAGTTACATGATATTTCGCTAGATGCCCTTTTTCAAACCAGTTGGCTTTTTACAGGCTAGGAAATGTATGCTAGAAGGGTTTCATAATTCTTCACAAACACTGTCACTATCATTGTAATGACGACGTACACATCAATACAGGTCGGTTCTTATATTTTATCTAGGGACGTATTACTTTATCAGGAAATTGTTGTTTAGAAGCATGGAGGACCATGATGGTTATCAAGCAGCCGTTTGTATTTAGTTTGGGACGGGTTATAGAAAACAGACAGTTGACGTTTTGGTCTAGAATATGGTATAATTTTCCTGAACTAGAAGCAAGTGTATATATATATATATGTTATTAATCTAAATAGGCGCTCTTTACCCGAAGTTCTGTTATAGAGATTGAAACTCAGGAGTGACTTTGTATGATATTGGTTTTGTTAGCGTATGTTGGACTACGATAGTGATAAAGTTTCCGCATTGGAAATAGCTAGCCTGGGATAGGGCAAGGCTTTTTGGTGCCCATCTCGAATATGCTTGTAAAATGAAGCTGATCAAGGGCTAGTATAACGTCCCATTGTCTCAGCGGCACACCCCTGCGCAAAGGTTTATAGAGCAGCCCCTTGGGCGTATATCATTCAATACATGGAACAGACACAATGGAAGAGCTATTCTGAGTGAAATGAAACATAAATAAACAATGAACACTGCAACACTGAGAAGGTTGTAAAACACAATCATTGAAAATATTGGCGTTCTTTTGTCTTAAAGACGAACATGATCGTGCAGTATTTTTTTGGTCGTTAGCTCCTGCTTGCGGAAAATTTCTTTGTACTTACCCTTTTTCTTCAATTTCACAACACGTCCCTTTCATGACATATAAAGCATGGCATAGTCACAAAAGCAATACACTTAAACCTCTTCTTAGTTACAGGCACGTTCATAATACGCACTGTGTACTTGTAGAAGAGATTTTCTGTGTACTTTACAAACGTTAACGATATATATCTTTTCAACTTACCAATCTCACAACACGTTCCTCTATATCCCTGTCTACAAGAGCAGCCGTAGATAGTAGGAGTTCCCGAATTGTGACAACTGTCTGTGTTGCACGAGCGGGTCTCTGATAAAACGCTCGAACATGATCCTCCACAAGACTCAACTACAGTCTTTTTTCTCCATCTTGACTGTATTCCACTAGTCCCACATTGCTGAGTGCAATGACTCCATTCTGACCAGGAGCTGACTTGACAAGCACGAGGGGTGCACGGTGGAGGAGCGTATGTCCTCCTACGCCAAGGCCCCCCTGATTCTGTGATTCCAACAAAGGTTAGCAGCGCTAAAGCGAAAGCTAAGAGTTCCAGCATCCACATTATTTCTTGAACTGAACAACCTGGTACCGACGCAGCGAGCAATGTTGTCACAAATGACTGGAAACATTACTGAACAGGATGGTGTTTAATAGCTGAGAATGCGGAAAAAAGTGTGTCATTGACGTCGTTGACGTGAGCATCGGCTTTCTCAGGCTTATATTTTTGATATGTGCGTGACGAAAGACCTCATGTGTATCTATAATTGCATTACTTGTTGTAAGGATCGAATCTTTGTACTTTGCTTCGACCACAAGACTACTATAATACAATGATGCCCTTTTGATGTCACTTCCGAAGCCGTACACAGAACTATTTTTTAACGTTCTCGCGTTAGCAAAATGCCATTCATAACATTTTGATACAAACTCCATGAGGTCAGTTTTTGAACAATAATATTCCCTGAGTGGAAATAGCAGAAAAAGCTATCACAGACAACTACTTTGCAATATCTTCCAAGTTTTTGATACGCTCAGCGTTGAGTCCATAAATCATGATTTTCTAAAGTAATTGATGATTAAAAATTTGCGCGCGACATTTAAAGCACGACTGGATAAAAATTTCCGTCAGTTTTTGTCTAAAATACATGTGAAACAAGGCCGGGCTTATTAAGGAATTTGATTTGTCATAGCTTATCGAAACTATAAAAAATGATATTTAAACTATAAAAATACTGTTTCGTATTGTTCATTATTATCAATATTTTTGATTAGTTTCGGATTGGTATTACGGTAGTTTAATTGCATCGATGATCGTGCTTAATTGGCCAGAATCAAACACTTAAGGTCTTTAAGTTTGCATCAGTCAAACCAGTTTTAAGCCAGTCTTAGAGGCATACCCTAGAAACAATGCTTCCATTTCAATTAATCGTGAATAAAAGGCTTTTATATTATATTATAGTACGCCAAGAGAAAGTATTCTGGAGTTTTCGTCATTAGCATGCAGCTTATGCGATCGGGACTATTTTCGGATGATGCAGGATGTCTTTAAAAAACTAGAATCAGAAAACCTAGAAAATAACATAATGATCGAATAGTGTAAGGGATCCCCTATAAAGTAAGGTATAACATACACTGCGCGCGGACATTTTGCTTTTTGCTAACAAAATATCCGCGCGTATTATATGTTAAACCCTCGAATAAATACAATTTACAATGTGACTCTAGATCTAGGTCAATGTCCTAACTTATAGTATATTGACGCTACGAGACCTCCCAGGAAATACAGCTTCGTGCGAATATTTCAAGGGTTACAAGCATAAAATGTAGACGGATCATTATTTCAGTTATTTAGTCGCAAAAAGACTACTTTGGACGAGTTGTTCTGGTCCGAACGCTTAGATTTAACATTTTGTTCACGAAAATAGATATAGCTCTTAGTTAAGAACGTCGGGGTTTTAACCTTTAAAAGAAAAGAGGCCGGTTATTAGAGAAGTAACATACCTCTTGTATTGGCACTAAATGCCGCCGCCGGGCACGGTATTGAGGTTTATTATAGACTTGTATACATTAAACAAAGATTGCAGAAAATACCTTCATTTCAATTTGTTTATATATTATAGTGTTTTGACCAGACGCTGTTAAAGCAGAGATCGAAAATTAAAAGAGGAGTCGTTTTGACCAGTTTTTGTAAACTTGTAAACCTTCTTATACTGCAAATTAACGTGACGCTTATGAGATAGAGTTCAGTAATGACTGCTCTAAGAGCTTTTTAAAGTCAGGAAAGTATGGGTGAGCTAAGATATAGGCCTTGAGAACTTGTTAAGTGGAAAATTCACTCGTGTAAACTACTAAAACGTCAAGATTGTACTTAACGTTTCGGCAAGAAAAATGGAAATATTTAGAATAAACAGTACCGATATAAAAGATGAGGTTTCCCAGTGAAATGTCACCATTTTCAAATGCAAATTATTCAGTAACGTTATACAAGTCATATGACTGAATTTAAGAAACCGTGGTAGAACTTAACTGCAAAACAGCCATATGCACTTTAATTTCACAAGCCTTAAAATCACTCCAAGCTATAAAATGGAGATAGAGAAGACCACGCCGGAAAAGGAGGAAAAGGAAGATTAGAGATTGGAGGAAAAACAGATTGACATTCCTTTCATTATATCGTCTTCTACTAAACACACATGCGTTCAACACTGATACCACGATCCTGTTTTGTGGGCGTGGCTAAAGCAACACATTACAGCTGTATCTACTGTCATTTTGTTGCCTCTCAATACCTAAATATCTAGCTCGGAAGCTCCAGCTCCAGACCTTTCAAGGCTGAACACTCTAAGAGACACAAAAACCGCTTTTTATTCTCTTAAAGGTATAACAAGCATTCCTGCAGAGGTAGCTTCCCCCCCTTCTCCGAGTTCGTCTCCGAAACGTCGTGTTTTTGTATCGCTACTGCTTATTTTAAAATGTTTTCAGAAAATGAAACTAGTTTCTGTTAGTAGTTATACAGAATAGATACATACTTTACTTTAACCTATGTTATAGAAAGATTTTAAAAATGAATTTTGCACTCACAAACTCAGCTGAAGTGACGATAGCAAGGACGCACAGTGGGGTCGGTGAAACACGAGCCAAGGCCAGTGATTCAACTTAGTTATGAGTCAGACTCGTTCATTATTCATTGTATTTGAAACTCCACTTAATTTTTAATCTCGGATTAGCTTTTTCGGCAGACGGTCTAGTGAGTTTTGCTTTCTACTTTTCTCCTTTTTACTTTTGGTTATGTGACACTTGGCATGAATATCGCACGAGTCACCTGTTTTTTTTCGGTGTCGGATGGTTTATACCGATGAGTGATAAGTGAAATATTCCATGATGTACCACGAGAGTTTGTTGCATAATATTTTGTACCATGCCATAAAAATTACAATAGACAACACAATCAAAACGACATACGCGCGACGCATGATGAGAAGGTTGGAAGTAATACCGTGGAATGTATAACGGCTTTCCTGTATTTCAATTGTCTATATTTTATGTGTTATGGTATAAAGCCTTTTTTAAGGTTGCCTGGCACCATTTCCCAACATTTAACCGATTTAAGTACAAAGCGAGCGCCAATTTATTCCTGTATAGTAACATTTTATTCTCATCAGCTTGATCAACAGTTTTCATTTACTGCACTGTGTCGAGTTGCTTGGGTTTAAGTAGTTTTCACATAAACAACCAGTGTAAGACGTCATCCCGGGGGGCGGGAGTACTCCCAGAAAAATTGGGTAGGTGTATACGGTCCGCTTTCCAAAACCCTTACCCTACTTATGACCCATATCTGCGATTTTCCCTACTCTATTTATGACCTGACCAAATATTTCATACCCTATTCTCAGTCATGGCCGGACTCTTTGATCATTACCCTGTTTCAGACCTGCCTTGTAATTATTTCCCCAGTTCAGTCCAATGTTAAAGACAATGTTTATATGCTTTTACTGGGTAGGTTACAAAACTGGATATACAAAGTTTCGAGCGAATTGACAATAATCATAATTGGACAATAATCATATTACAGAGTTGCCGGAAACATAAATTTGCGAAGGGCTTTTGTTACTGGCTTTATCTAGCCTGCGTAGCGGGCGTTAAACGGGGTAGAGGAAGGCAAAGCGAGGGTGGCAGAAGGAGGGCGTGATGAAGCAGTGTAGCTTCTCCTAAAAAAAACCGAATTGAAGACTTGAGTGCAAAAATCGATACCTTATTTATGACCAAAATGGCGGAAAAATGGCTAAAATCGATACCCTATTTGTGACCACTGAACGGCTAAAAAAATCAACGCCCGTTGGGGCCGCACATACCTATATAGCCCATATAGTATGGGAGTACCCCCCCCCCGGGACAATACTTCACCTAAGCCCCGATGCAACATATTGGAGCCACACGCAAATGGACCAAACAAACGAAAAATCTTTCAATTGGTTATATGACTTTAACTATTGCTAGTAGCATTTTATCTTTGAATATTTCGCGCACGAAAAAGACTACAGTTTACTTTTTGGGTATATATGCTGTATTATATGAGCGTTTTGTAACAATTTCTAAGAAGCGAAATCATCAATGGATATTTTGGACGGAGTCCGGCCTTGTCACATCGATTCCTAGAGTGCCACTGAGTGGATGAAAAACACGATTCGCTCCTGGTCTACCCTAAATCACTATGTTCAGCGGCTAAAAATGTGCAGGAAGCGTAAGAATATCATGCAGGAAAAAATAGATACGATACGTTTACAAAAATGCGGAATAGCAAAGCCTGTAAAATAAGTTCCTCACGTAAAGAAAAGTAGTCAGGAAACTTAAGAAATTGCTTAAGCTAAGGCGATTTTGATGTAAACATCTCAACCAAGCAATCTTCGCTGAATATTTTCCAGCATTTGTGCCATATCCTGTGGGCTTGATAATTCTAGTACCTCCCTCTTCACAAAACGGACGTTTCTGGGATTGGCTAACTGATTTTCTGCCTCCTGCAGAATCCGCAGCGTCCGATCTGTGAAACAGTACCAAAAAATACCATATTTTTCCTCATGGTAACGTTTATGTACATGGACTGCACGAACATCGATCAAACAACAGATCAACAACAGTTCTATAACTAACGTTCATTAACAACACAAATTGACCAGAAAAAACAAAAAAACAAAACAGAACAAATTGTATGAACATGGCAAACTTTACTCCAGTGCAGTAGTACTGGACAACAGTAGCCATAACTAACCTAACAGTAGCCATCACCTCTTTGATAACAAATAGGTCCTTATTACCATGCAACGCTTTCGAATAGTATAATGTGGAATATTTAATGATTCACTTGTATTTTCTCAGAACCTTATACCACGCCATAAGCCCTTTATAATCCGACGGACGCGCAGGATGGGTTCGTGTTAGGGTTAATATATACCCGTATTCTGATTGGGTGTATTTTCTTCGACATGGTTTACAAAGCAAACTGTAAATTAATTACTCACTTCGAAACACTTCAAATTCTGCGCGAGATAATGAGCTTCCGACAAATGCTTGAAGCTAAGAAAAAGAGAAGATATTGGTCAATAAATAGATTGATGGAGATTTTCTCACAGCGCTGACAGGCTACCCAGTATATACAACAGAACAGAACTAGCCCTGGATAGAGATGAGCCTAGTCACTTGACGTTCGTAAGAATTCGTTTGTGGATTTATAATAATTCAGACCAGACAAAACAATATGTTCTAAAAATTCTAACTCTTCCTTCTTGCTTAAAATATTTTAAATTACAAGATAAATGGATATCAATTGAAATATTTACCCTACGTATGATACTGCCAAGAGATCGAAGTAGATCAACGACTGCCCTGCAAATGAAAGGTGGATAATTTGATTATTACATTCAGTGACACATTTCGCAAGGAAAGAGACAAACAGTAATTGATCGTACTGATTAGAAATTTTAATTGATTAAAATTAATCTTTGGATTAACCAGTGGCACAAACTGATATTCAAAGGGTGGTAATGGTAATGATGATATTATCAATTAATCAATCAATCAAGCAAGCAATCAATCAATCAATCAATCAAGTAATCAATCAACCAATCAATCAATCAATCAATCAATCCTTCAGTTGTTTTTTTTCTTCTAAAGAAAATGAATGGAAGAATCAACTGACCGAATGATCGAATGACCGACCAACCAATCAATAAACAAATTAATTACCAATCATCTAAAACAAAAATCTTCCACTGAATAATCAATGAACCATCGAGACTAATAAAGAAAACCATACTCTTGAAACAAACTTAATTCCGCCTACCTTTGAATATCAGGCGTAACAGGTCCGGTTGGTGCGACTGAAAAGGGTGGTCGACTGGAAACAGGTGGCTCCACTGCACACGTTAAAAGAAAAAAAATTAATGAGGCAGACAAGTTTTATTGTTTCTCATAAAAATCATGTTTTAAGGAGACCGTACACAATTTTCGTGAGATCACGCATATATAATGTTATTTCAAGGAACAACTGCGCACACAGAGGTGCCTTATTCGGGCATATTGATCGAGCCACGTGCCGTTACCATGGTTACACAGCTAGAAAAAACACAACGTGCAAAACCTGGAGGTTTTTTTTTTTTGAAGTTTTTTTAGTCTTTCCGTGGGCCTACTCGCAATTATCTTAAGGAATGCTCTTATCAGTTTCAGATATAAAACCCTTCCTGGTTAAATTAGCTGTGGATCCATGAGGACGTAGCCGGATGGTTTGACAATGTTATGACGAAATTCATTGTCAATGACAGGACAGACACATGAAAAACTGATGTTATTTTTTCTGTTACGATAAGAAATTGTTAAATTCTCCGCTCCGGCTCGTTTACGCATAAGCGCAAGTTAATTTCTGCAATTATCGTAAAAACTGTAGTGGCCAATACACCTAGCTAGTTTACAGGCACATTGAAGTAAACAAATACATTAACAAGATATAAGATTCAATAAGATTAAAAGTCCCAATTGCGTGGCGGGAAGCACACCAGTTGGCTCAGTTTACAAGCATGACCGAGTGAATTTGGACTAGGGTTTGCCGAGAAACAATTCCAGTTACGTGGTCAGAACGTCAGAACGGGACCTAAACCCGCAACTTACGCTGCCTCCCCAAGCTCTATAGCCGAGTACGTTCTTGCAAAAAAAGGAGACTTCGCTAGACCTTGCTCGACACGCTCTGTTCGCCATGTTTGGCGCCTCATTAATTAGTCTTTTCGCGGGCTGTTTAATACTGAAATAAACACCAAATTAATGATGCGCACTTACCAGAAGGGCTGAAGTTAAACTGAGTATAAGTTGCTCTGAATCCCACACTCTGCATCTCGTTTCTACCATCGGAGAAAAACCGCACCGTCAAGCTGTCATTAACCGAGTAATATGTGAACGTTCTCCTTGGCCTACCACACACTCTTCCACTTGGAGCTCCATCAATGGGGAAGCCATTTTGGACCTCCAGATAATCACACAGACATCTTTGAAAACCACATTCGAAAATGTCTAGAGTGTCTTCAATTTCTAGCTTGACGCGGTTTCCCCTGCTGGCTATGATTTGCCACGTGCAGTTCTGGTTGTTTGGATATCTTCTGGGGTAGAAAGGACTGGTGATGACCCCGGATGTTTCATTCAACTGGGCCATCGCTGGACACACTGAGGAAAACGGAGTTTAAAAATATAATCAAGACCAACTCATTTATGACATGGTGAAAATGCATCAAACATTTAACGGGAAGGATCTTCCATATAAAAAGAATGTAGGTGTTCGTCGAAAATTTCGAGAAGAACTGATAAGAGGGATAAGAGATGAGAGATACAAAGATCCTGTTTTGTGGCCGTGGTTTTGAATTTTTTTCACCTCTAAGTGACACCAATTCTAAATACCGAAAAAGTACCACAAGAAGCTCCCGCTGTGGACCTAAGGTGGAGGCTAAATAAGAGTTACCAAAACTGCTTTTTTAACCCTTAAAAGTTATGACGAGAAGCCTGTCGTTTTATATTAGGAGAGAATTTAGGCTCACGGACCTGATAGGATAAACCTTGCAATTGCAGCCAACAAAAGATTTAATTTTACGGTAAAATCTGAATAAAGCGGGCCCCATATTAAGCGGACACCCTCTATAAACTGGACACCAGCTTGAGTCCCTACGTTTTCTTCCCACATTTACTGTAAAATAAACCCGCATTCAGTGAACACGTCAGTTGAGCGGACGCCGGCGAAAACCAATATTAAGCCATTTTGTTGCACAAAACATGCAAAAAGCGGACACAAGGGCTTTTTACTTCTAAAACTCAGATCTCGGACTTCTTTATCATTGTTGAGCGATGTCGTTTTAAAGCTAAATAGATTATTCCAGATTGATGCATTGACTGACTGGAAATTGTACTATGAGCGGTTTTAGATCTTACAGAATTAACTAAAGTTATAAAAAGTTAATAACACTGCAGTGCTTTAATGTGCGAACTTACATTCATCGGCAGAGATTGCCTCGAAAAATGCCTTGAACCCTGAGAATACATTGTTGAGTGACAGCAATCTCACTTGGATTGAATTCCCAACAGAGTACACTGGATTAGGAATGTTTTGACCACAAAGCCGAAATTGTTCAGCGCCATCATTTGATGCCACATTGGTAATGAAAACACGAGCTCCTCCCAAAGAACCCGAACAGTCAGTTTGCTCAAATGGTTCCAGTGTAAAGTTGAGAAAGGTCAATTTGATAATAAGCCCAGCAGGAACTATAATAGTGGAGGCACAATCGGTATTTCGAGGAAAATCATTTGGAAAATTTGGACTTGTCAGGAATCCACTAGTTCCATTAAGGTCTTCTCCACATTCTCCTGCAAAAAAAAAAAACCATGCGATTGGCCACATAGAAAAGGGGTGATCTTTACTGTTAGTACGGATTAAGTTTACATTTTGCTTTATTTTTGATAATATGTTAAAAGAAAGATCACTACAGGATACAGGAATTTCCAAAGGGGGGAGGAGGAGTTTGATAAAACTTTGGGCTTGCAAAATCAATAGACCGTGCTTCAAGAATGTTGCAATTTGAGAATTGAAATCTAATTTAAATGAAAACCTAATTTAAAACTGTTACACACTGACTGGCGATGCCGCGAAGTAGAAATTACGGCGAGGAATCCGTCCAGAGTTTTTTTTTTTTGCCATTCTCTGTATAAAAATATTCACGATCTCTTCCACTTTTTGCTTCACCGAGAGGGCGGTGGCTAGCCACTCATCCACCCCTGCACCATCAATCAAGACAGAAGACGCGTGCTTAAAAAATTGCTTCACCTCAAATTAAAGCAGATTCATGCGTCAGGAAAACGATAAACTTAATTGATCAACTCTATTTTCTTCAAAAGCACTCAAAGCATTAGTAAGTGTGATACAGATATTACGCTTTGATTCGAAAAACGTACCATAAGTTGTCCGCCACAACCAAACCATATTTAAAAAAAAAAAAAAAAAAAGAAAACAAACACTATTAAAGGTTCATTTTCACGAGAAAGGAAGACCTCAGCATCGCATTAATCAACTCCGTGCTGGTTTTCTCAGATATCACATGCAATGTTAAACGTTTTATATGTTTTACTTCTTGCAATCTGAAATGGTCGAGAAAAGTTGCCCGACTGTGAACATACACTGACGTCAGGACAGTACAGTGTTTGCAGCCTGGTAAATCCTGATTTCAGTTAAAATAATAATACACACGCAAAACTTCTCAAGCGATCGGGAGTAACACGCTCAGCGTATAAAAGAAATGTTTTATGACTAATTATTAAAGATAAATTCAGATGAAATTGTATAAGCAGAGTCCGTGTTGACGTGGCGGTCTGTTCAGTAAATTAAAATAAAATATATTGGAAACAGCAATCTAAAACTACCAGAGAACAGAGAACTTAATTAAGCTCAAAGCAGTCAGTTTATCTTCGACTGCCTTCAAATAATGTTTGCACCCCCTTTAACACCTACTTTAAAAGATCGCTTTACTCTAGAAACACAAGGAACAATGGTTTATTGGCGAAAACGACCTAAAATTCGCCTTGAATTCGGGAAGAAGAGCATTCACTATCAAGGAGCTAAGATTTTTAATAACTACCAATCAAATTTAGATCCATAACTTCAAGACTGCTATTTAACAAATGCTTAAGTAAACCGTTTTTCAATACTGTTTTGCTAATCTTGTATCTTTTTACCTAATGGGTCTAGATCTTTAGGAGTAATCGATGTCCTCTTAATCAATTATTGTGTTAATATGACAGACATTTCTGTGAGTGAGGTAGAGGTAGGAAAATCTATAAAGACTTTATCAATTTTCTTCTCATGCTAAAGTCAGAGTGTATGAATTTTTGCCTTGCCCATGACTGATATCCTCGAACAATGTCCAAAATGCGAAATGTTGCATTGAGGTAAGAAGTAATATATGAAAAACAAGAGTCCGTGTTTAATCTGGATATCCAAACACCGAGAAGAGACTTGAATATATGACACGCAGCGGGGCATTTTTGACGAGACTGATTCGAGGTATTTGGATAGTCGATAAAACACTGGTTCGAGTGTTCGATATATCTTCTCAGTAGAAACTAAAACTAAAGAGAAAACGGAGAAGCAAAATCGACACTAATTTATATCGGGTATCCTAACCATTCTTTGTTTTAAGGCAATGAATTATTAATGAGTTTGAGCGTTACTATGAACCTCACAAGTTCAACAGGTTAATATTCCAGCTCCACAAAACAATAACACGAAGCTGTGTCAGAGAACCCGGCCAGCCTCACGTGGGTTAACGAATACTATTAGACAGTAAACAGTGAGTAAGCTTACCGATTAATGGTGGCCGAGTATTCACTGGTGGTACCGCAGACGATGATGGTACAACAACGGCTGGAGAAGAAGGTGAGGGTTGAAGAGTTGATCTCAACGTTTCTAAAGATGTAAATATTAACAAGGAATCATATTTATAAAAATCGTGATACCGTTATCAGTCGTTATATGTAAGATATATTTCAATTTGTACTTAGGCCCTGTTGGAATTATAAGATAGTTTACTCACCAAACGTAATGCTGTATTGCGCCTTGAAACCTTGTCTTGTGCCAAAA
>Ga0126337_10000082_pt1 | contig 32596 bp, 23 predicted proteins | sample DipCmetagenome_FD_92527 | JGI IMG/M metagenome (GOLD analysis project Ga0126337, IMG submission 92527) | Coral microbial communities from La Bocana,Puerto Morelos, Mexico - Diploria C A metagenome | ecosystem: Host-associated > Invertebrates > Cnidaria > Coral | place: La Bocana,Puerto Morelos...
GATGTTGTAGTGTAGTCACTGTCTTGTTTACTTTCAATCTTTCAGAATTTTTACACAAGTTCGCTTTGTTTTTCTTTTCCTCGTCCCACCTTGAAGAAGAGAAGGCCAAAATCCATGGGACAGCTTGTCAGTACAGCACGAGAGTAATTTAGAATACACGCGCCGCCATCGAGGTTCACTGAGTGCTTTTTTCGCAAAAAGTCCCCCCCCAAAAATGATTTTCAATCAATTACAGAAGAGCCAAAATATCTAGCGAAATCATGACTGTAGTAAAGGATACGATTAACAGCGGGGGCAGCTGTAGTGGTAACTATTCCTAGTTAATCTTCTATAATATCACAATTTCTTGACTTTATCTACTCTGAAATTACTTTTTTATTGTGTGCAAGCCAAGGATAAGGCAATGCAAACATAAGTTAAGCCATTTTATCCAAATTGTTTTCTACACATAGCATTTAGAGTAATTTTCGAGGCATTCTTATACATTGTCTTATAAACGGCTAAAATTGTAACGCAATCGCCAACAGCATAATGTCATGTAAAAATCGTATTCGACGTCTGGGCCACATGTGGTGTAACGAACACAGGACAAGCCGAATTCTTCGCCTTTCCGCAACCAAACATGACTGGAAGAGACGATTGGGCCCAGTCTGTTCACGGTAAGTAAGATCAAACATGGCGGCCGGAAGGTGGAAAAGAAGGCGATGGGTTTTCTTATGTTTTCTTCGCCGTTTATCGTGGGATTCGAAGAAATTCTGTACAGAGAAGGCCAATAAGCAAAGCAAAATCAATGAAGTATGTTTCCTATTGTTATATCCCGCGAGCAGAGTCTTCTTCGATCTTCCAAAGAACATCGAAGGAGACTCTCTTCGCAGGGTACCATTGTTCACAATGTCGTGGCAATTTTAAAACTATTTAAAGTATTGAAAACTATCCATTGTTTGGTGCTTCATGTCCAAACATTTCTTGTCCATTAGGTGAAACTAGAGATGACTAGAGTTTATAGCTCGCCGGAGGCAACGCTCTGCGGCTGACTCTTTCACAATGTGTCCACTTTAAGCCATTTTTGGTTGAATGGTCTTGTGATTATGGATTGCTGTCATAGCGTGTGACCTCTTCTGTGTGACGACGTTTACATAACACACAGTCGAAGGTAAGCTAAATCTATTTTTCATATGTATTTTTTTTGAGTCTCAATACTGAACGTCAGCAATGTTATGAAACATATTTGTTGTCTACGGGTACGAGAGAATATCAATGAATATTAATGAGGGATCCTTTCGTAGCGAACTGCTCAAGTCTGTGATGATCAATCATGTCTTCATATCTTCATATCATAGCTTTGCCCACTACAAACACATTTCTTACTTTTTCAACAAATATTATTTGTCCTTGTATGTATACACCTGGGGACTCCTAGGGTGCCTCCTCGGGTTTTGGCCTCTGGGCCAAACCCTGCGGGGGCAATTACTAACTTACAATGTGACCAGCTCCCAGTTGGCTTGATAGCTCAGTTGGTAGAGCACTGCACCGGTATGGCTGAGGTCATGGGTTCGAATCCTGCCTGAATTTTTTTCAGATGACAGATAAGAGTCCGAAATAGAAAGTGACTCCTGAGTTAAACATTCAAACACATGTTCATCATGATTGTCTTGAGGTGATTCTATGTTCAATAGGATGTTAACCAGATGGTAACAAATATTCAAAGGATACCAAACCCTATTAAGTGACCAATCCCTAATAAGCAACCGCCTCCCATTTCACAGGATGACTGTTCAATAGGGTTTCAACTTGATAAAATTTTACATTTGCTGGTTTTTCTGACACTCTACTTCCTGGTGGCAAGCCAGTGTGGTTCTAGATGCCCAGAATTGGATGAGTAACACAGTAAGAGATGCAATTACTGAATATAGCAAGTTGTTGTTTGAGATAGGTCTCATGATCTTGTGAGATAGTCTCATGATCTTATGCAATCAGTGATGAGCTTCAGTTCCCACATGACTGAAAGTTTTCATTACCGGCACACAAACAAACAGGAAAAATATGAACACTTTTCTTTTTGTGTCATGTCAAGTGGCCAGTATTATGGTTACTCACAGCAGGCTCAAGCATTTTTCAGAAATTTTTTAAGTATGAGTACTTCCACTCTCTTTCAGTCGATGCCATAGTAATTTAATACATACAAACATACATAATGCTCTTTGTGCATAAGTGGCATATAAGGCTGCTACTAATGTGGTCCACTGCTCCCTGTTGGCTGCACATCATTGGAGCTGGCTCCATGTCAAGCTATAATAATGTAAACTAATTCATATCAAACTCTACCTACAGTAATCATTGGTAAACAAGTTATGGTCATTTTCATGATTCAAAAGGTTTAAAAGGTTATCATAGCACTAGCATAACCTACAGGTTCAAAGCACTCTTAATTTTGCCTTTCAGTGCAAAAAAACCTATATATACATGTTTGTTCTCTTATAATTACCCTCCATTCCCTTGACTGTTTTAAGCAGTTTAATTGTAGTTATCATGCTAAAATGCTACCTTTTGGCAAGTTTTGCAGAAAAATTGTGGGAGGGGGATCACTTTTTGAAATTTTAAGGTGGCTCTGTAACTGCTCCGAAGAAATTTTTTAGGCTTTGTGAAAAATTGGCTGATTAAAGCTCTGTCATGAAAAAAAAAGTTGGAGTCATAGAACGCGTTTTTGAGTTGCATTAAAACTACTAAGGGTGTTTTAACAGGTCACACCTTTGCCTTGTAAACACAAGGAAAATGTCAAGGAATTAATCATAACCCATTCTTATTAACTGAGAAAGAATTGCAGCATTGATTCGAAGAAGCGCTAAAAATACTTAAAACGCTTGTGAGCCAACTTTACTTAGTCTCCTTTGCAGGCAGGCGTTATTTGGGTCCACATGCATGTAGCGTGACGACCGAGGTAACTGAGAACTTGGAAAGGTCGGTCAGTTGCCAGTTCCTCCGATAACAAGACAATGGATGCCGTTTTAGGAGAAAAATCTGATGATTTTAAATGGCTTCAAGCCACACCAATCCTGCTCATATCACTCAGGGTATTTAAAATAGGTTTTTCAAGACTTTCAGATGCTATGTAATTGTTATCGGTCATAGCGGTATTGTGAATATGAGTATTGGTGACTGCGCTTTCACTTGGTATTAGTCTCATCGACCATAAGCAAAGTATTGACCGCAAGAAGGTGACCCTGGGGGGAGAAGCAAGTAGATTTTATTATTTTGTGCCCGCTTCGCGCAACTTACTTTTCGCTCACGCGCGCTCGCATTACTCGCGCTCGCGAAGAAAGATATCCTGGCATGCCTGAGGCTAGTGGACAGGCTAATTTGGTACGGATCATAAAGCAGATGAAATCTCAATCGAAAGGGAAGCCGAAACACAACACTAGAATTGACCGAACAGGCCTGAGAAACTGGAACAAAATTAGTAAAAACAATGAACGGGCGCGCTATGGAAATCCATATTGACACGACATGTATTGTAATGAATTCAGTCGAAAAGTTGTCAGTGTGGGGACTGGGGCAGGGGGGTGGAGACGGCGGTGTGGCGTGGGAGGGACGTAAAAGTTTTGTTTATTTTGTGTGTTATTCTAGAAGACAGCAATTATTGAACAATAAACAGAGTCCCACAGGCGTGAAAGAGAACGTGACCGTGTTCAATTATATAACAAAGCGTGCATAACGTGATGCGAGAACCATGACAGTGCATTAAAACCACTAAAACCCGAATGACTAAGAAGTTGGGTAGTTGCCGGCTTCTGCATTCTCGCAGAAATTAAAACTTCGGCCACAATCGGTTTAGTTTACCGAAACGTCTGATTAATTTGAGTATTGAAATAACATCTCCAGGGATTTTGCAATTGTTGAAATACCTCTTAAGTGGAAGGATGTTTTGCGTGCACCGTGCCTTTTTCAAATCTTTTATCAGACCACCATTCGCTAACCTTCAATAACCTCTTAGTGGCCCGGAAGCAACTTATTGAAAATAAATTCTCTTTAATTAACTGGTTACTTGTAGCATTTCCGTTGAAGGAGTCGTTGACTTTCATTGCCAAGTTCATTGGCTGACTGCCAATATATTTACATGTATCATCTCCGTTCGATACGCGAATTTGATTTAAGCTTAGATAAGGAGCTTCCTTTGGCAAACACGTACGGCTTGGTGAATGATGGATTCCTCTGAAGAGAGAAGTCCAAAGACGTGATTCTCATTTTTCTTTTCTCTTCCGTAACTCCGTTTTACTCTGAATTTGTCTCTTTCCACCCTACAGCTGATCCTGTTTTACTGATGAGTAATGGTCACCTCTTAGGGCCATGTAGAGGTGGGTGTTGACGCAGGGATGAAAAGGAATGGGCCACTTGCATTGGACTAATAAAATCGATCTCATCCGCTAGTTGGTTTCTGTTACAAAATCAGTGATTCACTCTGGCTGCGCCGATCACTTGGCCGTGAATGAATTAATTTACTCAATGCTGACTGTCTTATGGGATGCTAGAAATTTCTCCTACCATGCGCACTGGATAACATGTTCCTTTGTTTTTTTCGATATTAATTGCCTGCATGTCATTATTAGTTTATGGCTTGGCTAAACTATCCGTTGACTACTGTTTGGAGTAAGGGTTTGATAGGGGTGGAAATAGCGAAGAAAATGTGAAAACAAAAATTAAAAATTAAAAATGAAAATTCAATGACTGCGTGCCAATGGAAACCCTCGCGTGTGAAAGTCTAGTTTCTGGCGGTGAATCTTAAGGTTATTCTTACAGTCCAGAGTAAAGTCCAGTCCTTGTTGATTAGCATGGAATAGTTTGCCTCGTGCCAACCGTTTGTGCATGATCGAAGGTCGTTTAGTGAGCCAGAGGTAGCCCCGAGTCCTTGGCTCTGATGTTCCAAGTTACAGAGTCCTGTCCATCTTACGACCAAGTAACTGACGTCAAATAATCCATTTGGAAAAGCCGGTACTTCCCAGGATTCTACATTGACGCACTGAATAGATGTACTGTACAACGTTTTTGGTAGGGGTTTTCAAAGTTGCTTATAGGTAAAGAAAACATTCCTTAAAGTTTTTTTCCCCTCAAGATAGTCACGAGAGGGCATATTTGTTTGGAGTCTCATCAGATATTGCTCTCTAGAATGTGATAAAGTATGGAGATTTCGTTTGTACGGTTTAATTTGGAAGTTTCATAATAAGATAAGCTTAATATCTGGGGTGTTTTTTGAATGGATGAAAATGTCGTTTTAGGACCAAAACAGGCCAACTTTGGAATTTTCGTTCAAGGCAACGACAGCTGGTAAAATTGGCATAAAGGATTTCGTTACCACAAGAAATTCTGTCCCTTGTTTAGGATTTGAAACTCGCTGTGGAACATTTGCCGAGACCCATCAAAGGACCGTTTTGGCCCCTTTATTAAAATAATAGGGTAGCAGGCCCTTAGTGCTTGCAGGCTAATAATAATGTGGTAAAGAATCCGACAGCGCTGTGTTACGTTACACAAATGGTACCATAGCATCACCAAATCTTTTATTAGACCTTGTTTTGTTATTATGCGAAAAGAGAGCAGTGGCTGTGTTTCTGAGTGAATAGTTAGCGGTTTGAGAGACTACCAAGCAAGTAAAGTCAACCGACAATTTAATGCCAAGGAATGGAAGAGCGAACGTGGACATGCATCAGTGAAATTCAGAGAGCGCTTCCATGCGTGGTTATATTAAAGAGAATATCCCCAAGTGTATGACTTTCACTGTATCATATTCCCAGCTTATGGATACTTCACCATGTATTAATGTTGCTAGGAGAACTACGTTTTTGACCACTTCTGTCCGAATCAGCCCAGCTTATTTTACAGAAAACTTACTGAGTCATCGTTCCAGTTTAAATCGATTTATATTTGTTTCCTTGTTATTGCTCCTCTTGCTCCGAAAGCTGATATAATTTATTTTTTATCCACTTTCAAAACCGGACGGTGTAGGCGTTCTGTACAGTTGACGAATTTCCGTTGTTCTCAAGGTTAACAGGCACGGGTTTCTACAGGTCAGGTACTTTGGAAATTTGATTTCCTGGATTAGACCTACAGGCACGATCCATATCATTTAGAAATATTTTGGGGCAAATAAGATGCTAAACGCTCTGCGATTGGTTGAAAACCAATTACTGTAGCATCTCCGAGAACACATATTTTTCGACCGTTCTTTTCATTAAAAGCAACGAAGAAAAAGTTTAGTGCGTGTTGCTGTAGTAGAACTATGTAAACACTTGTGATCTGTTTTGGAGAACTTAGAAATGTAAGAACGATATGAGAGGTGAACAAAGCTTGTGTCCGTCTTACAAAACGTCTCCCTGTGAGTATACCGCAACTCTAAAGAAGGAAAATATTTTTAAAAAAAAAACAACGACGGGTTTAATTACACAAATCGTCACTAACGATCGAAAAGAAACTTCTACAAAAGGTCATATTCGTTTGAAACCAACCTTGACTGTTTTTATTCGTGCCAGTTTGTGATACATTTTTTGCGTTTGGCACTTTTACAGTTGAACATTTAACCCATTCCGACGAGATATCAGCATATACATTCTCTATAACTGTCGATACACATTTATTCCTGTGCTTGTTGGGAGAATTTATAGGTGTATCAAATGACTTTTGAATAAGGCGCTGAATTCAAGGTTGTGAAGGCGACGATGTACCCTTCGGGACCTTCCGGGTAGGACGCTGCATACTGAAATTAAAAAGAAAATGTCAACGGGAACACGAAATGAGTATAATGTAACAGCAAATAAGCCGAATAAGGCATTTTGACGTGATAGAAGCCTGGCTTCTGTCAAGAATCACGTTCTAGGGATGATTTTAACTGGTTAATCTACTTCTGCCTTAATTGTCTTTCCTGTATTAGGGCGGGATAGGAAATTGAAATCCAACTAACCATGGAAACTCACTCTGACATAGGCAATGGTTGCTGTCGCATGTCGTATTCCAGTGTTTTGCTAAACTTTTGACCTTCAAGATAACCCATAATACGACGAGACTTAAGTTATAAGACTTTAAGACGCCCTCCTCTTCTCTGTAAAGGATTCTGTTTTCCCTAACACAGTTTTCTTTTCTATTTTTGGCTTTTAAAAGAACACTTATCCGAAAGAGGATTTCAGTAGAATTTAGACACAGAGATGATTACACAGAGCAGCTCGCATCTCCGAATCTTTGACAAGTTTTTTTGTCATCTTTGCCGGCTATTTGTTTTGTTGATTAGATTTGTTATAATAGGAACATTATATTTATTATTTCACTTCGCAAAGAATATTCCAGGAAGAACAAATTACCGCATAGCGCAGATTTTACGTAAGTCGGATGAGCTGTAAATATCAACACTATCACGTTCGTGTTATGCTCCACCGGACGATTCACGAACTCTTCAAAAGGGACACAAGCTGTAGATCGATAAAGGAGGGAGCACTAAGACAAAAAGAAAAGAATTTTCTTTTAACGCTGATAATGGCAGTGATTGTTTCTAAGGGAACAGGTTAAAATTAGACTGTAGAAAAGCCAGAAGATGAAAAATACCAATTGGAAATTAAAAGAGGGGAATTTATGTTGATTGAACAGGGATGCAGAGCTAAACTGGAATGTTATATACTCTACCCCTGTGGATATCCCCTATCCGAGCCCCACCTCAACAATGCACCCGGGTGCTCCCTATTCCCAACATTGTTGTATCTATTATGAAAAGTCTTGTTCCAACCTTTTTAGTTACCCGGAATTGTTTATATCTCGTATCTTGTATACTAGTTTAGTCTGGGCTGAGATAAACAAAATTCTTAATTAATCAAAAAACTAGCTGCGTTCTTCCTTGCGCTGGAGGTCAGGTGTATATTGCACAATTATGCACGTCTATATTTAACTCGTGGCCACAGGCACGAGCAATGCCATGTTGTTGACAGCTTTGTCGTTCTCGAACGCACTTCAGAGGCTAAATCTGTCTGTTCTGTCCTAAAGTCACTGCAGTTTGTTCTTTGCGGAAAAATGGCAAACGGATAGTATTCAAACTGAGTGTTTTAACAACTTACAGGCTTTTCACCGCATGAGCGAATAAAGATTGTTGATTGTTGTTGATAGCTTTCAGAGGGATACGTGCGCGCAATTTGAAACGATTATTCTGATGTGGAGTTGGAAATTGGAGGGGGGGAGCGGCTGCGTATCCATTTTCAAATGGAAACAACCATTTGCTAAGGCTTCTGAATACAGAGAACGCGTTTTAAACAGAATATTCACTCACCATGGAAGAGCTGTTGAAAATAACGTTCAAATAACATTTTTATGTTTGATTCTTTGAAAATGCGTTCCCTTTGCTCTTTTACGAACGTCCAGATGTAGTGGCATCCTTCCCCCGGATTTTAATCTCTGGGGATTTGAAAAGCTGACTAGGAGCGGAAGTACTCAACAGAGATTGTCAATTTTTTTTTATTTGCGCGGCGGTGATTTGTCCTTTATATTTCTGACCGGTTTTTACCAAAATGCAAGCCTAATCATCGATCAATCAATCACCCAAAGTTATTATCGCTCGGGTAATTCAATAATAGATCAACTTTTCACTTCACAAAATGCTGCATTTGGATTTTGAATTTTAATCACCAAACGCGAATCGCAAAAGAACTGCATAAAAATTGAAAACTGAAATCTTGTTTGAACTCGTATGCGCTTTAAGGTCAAAGGCTCATCATATTCATGTGATTCAGTGAGTGTTGAATTAAGAGACCCCTGCGGGTTTCCTTATCTTAAGAGGTATATTGTTACAAAGCGGTGTTGTTTGACGCTATCATGTCAATATAAATACTCCGTATGTTCCAAACCTGCATCAGTAGCTCCAACAGTAGCTCTAAACACATAACTGTGCAACATGAGAGTACTGATTGCTTGCCTGTTTATTGGCGGAGTGCTAGCTGGTAAGGAAAAATTTGGTTAGGTGTTTTCCTTTGAACAACTTTTTTTCACCATAGTCCTGCCTATATGCACTTTGTGTGCTTCCGTCAATATTAACTACGTTGCGTAGCAGTCTGGACGTTCAAAACTACGAAACATCTAAGTTATGTACGCTGCAGAATTTGCCGCTACTTGTCCAGTTCTGGATCGTGCCTCGGTACTCCCAATGCTTGCCCTTTCCAGGATTCTAGGCCTCGAAGAGGCAAAAAAATGTTTTTCATTGTATGCCGACGTAGATTACCGTTATCTCGTTGTTCTATCAGCTGGCATTTTTCAGCATGCTTTGTACGCAACAAGAAGTCCCGACCGAATTTCCGCTTACTTCGATGCTATTTCTTTTTAAGAGGGCTTCAAATTTAATTTTTTCGGTCAGGGAAAAACCATTCCTGACAATTGAAACTCTATACGCTTTGCTAACCCGGCTGCTACCGTAGCATCACACCCACACGCACAAAAAAAAAACTTAGCATTTCTTCACTGCTGGTAGCTGGGCTTCGTTTTGTTTGTTCTATAGTTTGTTTTGTTCTAACAGACATGTTATTTGTTTCCTTGCAGTTCCTGTCAAAAGAAGCGTAGATGAGTTCTGCGAAACAGGTACAAATTTACTAAAACCCTGCAGTGATATCAAATGACATTTTTTTTTAGATCACTCCGGATTTTATCTTTCGCTTTTATCGCCTCTGTACCTTAATGTCAGGCAGAAGTCGCGTTTTGCAAAATAAAAGAAGATACGTGATTCATCGTTCAAAGTGATGATGTGCAATTATTGAACTGGGAAATTTGCATTCTGTACTAATCGAGTTGACTCGGAGGAAACATTTCATTCAACACTGCATTGTGGTATGTTTATTCATTTTAAAAAAAATTGCAAAAAAAATTTGCAAATGCTTTGAGATTGAGGAAAGATACTTTTAAGATAAAAATACTTGATAATTGCGGTTTTCTTCACAAACAGCTATTGTTTCTATACTATTGTCCAAAAATACCACTAAATGCTATTGTTCTGAATGGAAGGGAATTTGATTACAATGATAACATTTCCCTGAATTCCTTCACAAAGAAAGTGGTCATTTCAAGAAGTCAGTTTTCCTTTAGAGTTAAAAATTCACCAGCAGATACTTGTCAGTGCTCGGATGTGTCAAGAGCGTATTTTCTCGCGTATGTCCGTCGAGTCACCTCGATCAGAAATTGGACATCTTCCCAGATATAATATGACCTCACCCGTTGACATTTTATACAATGTAGATATTCAGATATCATGAGCGCGTGAACAGGTCTTCTTACCCATATAATGTACCCATGATAGTTAATCTCCAGTTCTCTGCTTACGTCCTAAAATACCCTAGTGACATGACAAGTCCCATGGCTTTGACAACTGAGATTTCCGCTGCATGACAAAGAAGACTTTTTCGTTGTTGGGTGGAATTTGACTTCAAACACCAGTTTGGTGTGTGGGGCGAACATGGGTTTCACGTGGGAAGTGGGCTTCACGTGGAAAGTGGGTTTCAAGTGCAAAAACTGGGTATGCGCACACGATAACCTTCTGACAAACAGGTTTGAACTTGTTTCTCGTGGCGGAAAGGATAAAGAGCCTTATGTAAATGAAAAAGCTAAAGATCAAGACCATACGTTGCAGTAAAAACACAGCCAAACATGAGTGGAAAAGAGGTCATAAATCTTGACGATTATTTGTTTCTTAAATACATATACACGCACATACATTCAGTGTCATAGTCAGAATAAAAATGGAACAAAGAAAACCATTCTAGAAAAGAAAATCATACTAGTCTTCACTGAGACTCACTGGGACGTACGGCTCACAAAATGCATGTCAGTTTGTTGCGCCATACTTTTTCTTTTTGCCATTTTTTTTTTAAAACAATCCATTTGAAAGATTGCTTCGATGCTGTCTTATAGCGTCAACCACATAAGTCAAAGCTGCGTTTTGGAATTTTTTTATGCAGAAGGGAAGGGAAACTGACTTAAAAGATTGGTTCTATGGAATTATCCAAAACGATCTTATTTTTGCGTGGGAGTGAAAAAAAATCGCGAAAACGGGAATCGGTATAATCCGTTTGACATCTGTTGAAAGGTCAAGAGTACAAGCATTGTGTAAAGCATGTAGAAGATAAGTAGGTACGCCTGCAAAGATCCGTGACAAAGTGAAGAATACTGCCAAGGACACGCACTCAAATAGAGAATTGTAAAAACAAGCGAAACTACAAGAAAGAACAGAAAAAAAAGTTTCTAGTGCGACCGTTTTGTTTTGTTATGTGTTATTTTTCGTTGGACTATTGACAATATTGACACATCCGTGATTTATCCGTAATCAAAGCAAACGTGCATTTGCGTCATTGCTCTAAACGACTACGTAGCTTTCCACTGGACAGAAAACAGATCGTTTTTTGTGCCAAAATCCGTGCGTGATATCCTGCTTTTAAATCTCTCACCCGCTACTGTGTTTGATAACAGAGAAACCCAACCTGATCCCACGAGTCTGACGGTTTTTTACTTTCCTGAAAACAAGAAAAAAAATGAGTGGGGTCGTTGTGTTTCTGTTTTTAAAATCGGGTGTTATGCGTCTCGACATTTCGCAAATAAGTGAGCCCTTACAAACAAAAACCCCCGCAACAAAGCCAACTTCAGAGCGTTTGCTCATTTTCGGATTTCTAGGCGATTTGAAGAAACGTGTGTAGGAAATAGAAGTCTATTGTCCTGCAAAACCTTTTGACCATATTTATGTTTCGAAAACGCGCCTTTCTTTGGCACTGCAGACCATTCCATGTTAGAAGCACCATTACTCGCTGCCTCGATCAATAAAACCTCCCTTAATTCGTGTAAGCTTACGGCATTAAGTGGAGTTTTCTTGCTCCGGGATTATGGGCGTGAGTTTTAAGTAACCATTTAACACGAACAAAGGGTCATAAGACATTTAACATGGTGGTCTTTGATAATCTGTGTGAAAATATTTATTCATCCGACCTATGTAAAACTTAAGGAAGAAGCAAAATGCTGTATGATGGCTTCAGTAAGTGGCTCTTCATTCTTCAGTAGGAGAACCGTTTGATGATCAAATTTTTATAATTAATCCGTGACGCAGATTCCATACTGACGTGACTTAATTGTTTATCCCAGGTCCCACTCGTTTCAAGCCTAACACAAGGTACACATACCGCTATGTTGCCACCAGCGTGACTGGTGTGAACGGAACAACCAATCAAACCACTGGACTTCGCCTCGAGGCTAAATGTGAGATCGAGGGCGTGGGAGAATGCCAGAATCTTCTCAGGGTTCGTGTTTTTTTCTTCCATATTTATCTTAGATATTGGTTGCACCCTGGTTCTCTTTGCAGTAATAGATGAATAGCTTTAAGATGTTCAATTTTCAGTTTATTTTAACCTAAAAGCTTGAAGTTGAAACCACTCTCACTTTCCTATCGAGAATCCTGTGTCAGTGCGTAAACTTTTTTGTCTGTTATGTAATCCTAGTGTACTGTTCTGTTTCTTCTGTTGCGCAATGTAGATCAAGCGTTTACTTCTGTGGATAAAACCCTAGTGCATGTCCATTTAAAATTAAACAAAACTTTCATTTAGTGCTTTTTTCATTCATACTTCCTGTCATAAATCCCATGTTTGAATTTCTTGATCATATCATGTTTAAATCCCTGGATAAAACCAATCCATTTGTGGAAATAAAGCCTGCAGAGCAGAACTTTCTTTTGAAATCTGAGAGATGCTTAGTCGGCAAACAACATATTTGTTTCACCAAGTGATATTATACAGCAATGGTATTTCGAAGTTGTGAAGAATGGGATTCACATTTTGTCATTTTGCAGGTAACAAATGTGCGACTCTTCGAAGCCACACCCAACGAGGAATTCAGGCCCTCGCCCAACGAGGAGAGCTTCAAGGCCGCCATCGAGGCCGATCACTTGTTTTTCACAGAAAACAATGGCGGATTTGTCAAGATATCTCCTGTCAAGACAGAACCTGTGTACGTCACGAACATCAAACGTGGTATTTTGAGCGCTCTTCAGCTGCAGTTCACTGAGGAACCTTTGATCGTCCTTTCTGAGGTATGCGGTTGCTTAATTTTGTAGTGAATGCTGTGACTGAAGTCTAATTTCTCTTAGGTGTAATTTCTCTTAAAATCAATTAATCGATAAGCAGTCAGGTGATGAGAATCAGGCAAATCATTAACTGTTACAAGAAAATTCACAATAGCTCAATCATTTTTTTGTTGATCGGAAAATTCTAGACAATTCAACAGTAGTGTTTACGTTACAGAGTAATCCAATTTTTCTTGCCCCCAATTAGGTGTTCCTTAAATGCAAATTTGTTCTCTTCCACCGTGCTTTAGCTCTCCTTACTTAATTCGTTTCTTTGATAGATACATCAGAAGTTCTTTGTTCGATACACATTCACTTAACTGTCACTTATACGCTTGTAGTGAACTTTATATTTTTGCCACATATGTTCTTTTCAAGGTGCGGTTCTCTCTTCTTTCAATCACCCAGTGTAACGAAGAAATCGCGATAGTCAGCACAATTTAATTAAGAATCTCAATCTCTGAACTTAGTTTCCACCTATGAGCGTATCTACTTGCTAGAAAAATAACTTGTACTTTTTACCTAAGAACAACGTTCAAAGCTCCTTCCACACTAAGCCAGTGAAATTCGACAACGGAGGTTTCACTCTAAAACGCATCAACTCTTTTCCGTCCTCTGTGCGCCGGACATTGTTTGAGGAAAACTCTAGCATGGAAATCACATTATTATCGTCATGCCATCATTTTCGAAAAGCTCTGTTTTCAAATTGTGTTCCGTTCACACTAAAACGCAGAGCCGGCATTTTCAATTTCCTCCAGGTTGAATAGCGTTTTCAAAATTCTCCATTTTCGTGACGGGTAAGTGTGGATGCTAGGGTCGGTAGGCCTAACCGAAGAAGTGCAGAATACGGTAAACTACGGTCTAAGCTTTGTCTCATCCTTGGTGTCCGTAAGAAGGCCATCGAAATAGATCCTTGTGTACCAACGAATCGTAACGAGATTGCGTTCGCGCAAGTCAGGTCGTGCTATCCACAGTTAGATTCCCCAAGTTTGGAGCGTTTCCCGCTCAGTTCAGTTCCAGTGTTCGTTCACCCAAAATATATATTCCCAGGGAAATAAGCCCGTTGTCTCGCAACTAGAAGTGTAACTGTCGTGATGAATCACCAAATTCTTCATAGATCAATAAAAGTGAAGATATGGAAATTAGTAAGGAGATAATTAAAAAAAGAGCATGTAAATGAGACTGGCTGTCAAATGAACTAACTGATAGTGTGCAAAAAGAGATTTCATGAAGAGGGCTGTTTGATAGTCATAAGTTCATGATTATTTCGTTTACCTCTGGTTTTTACCTCTAATTTATCTTTGAAAAATAAATAGAATTGGCTTTAACCTGTGCTGTTTGATCGATTTGATTTAGTGTGAAGCAAAAAAAAAAAATTAAATTAAGAGATGATTTCTTTGGTTCACCGCTCAGGATAATTTTGATTACCTGTAATGGTGGATCAGGGCTTTTTTACAGTCTTGTTTTTATTGTGCTGACTTGACATTTTTGTGGCTACTGCTCTGCTTGTGCTTCACTGATTGTTTACTTCATTTGAAATAACCAAACAAACAAACAGACAACAACAACAACAACAAAACCATAAGATTATGAACGTGCAGGTTCCTTCGTTTCTTTGGGCATGTCAGATTGACCATCTTTATATAAACAAGGAAACGCACAAGCGTGCGAGCTTCAGTAAGTATGCCGTGTTGAACGTCTTGGGGCCCAATCAAACAAAATGAGCGTGCGCGTTCTGTCGTTTATTGGACATGCCAGGTAAATCGTCTTGTAAAGCAATCTAAGGCGTGAGCGTGCGGGTTTCCCCGTTGTTTTGGCATGCCTGGTTCCTACGAGCAAATTTAGTGGGTGGCCTACTACGCAGACTTTCTTTGGGTCGTCACGCAATCTTCCTCCCCAAAGAGCGTCTGCATTGGAGGCTCATCAGTGGGTGGCTTCTCTGTCTTAAAACAAACAATTAAAGGAGGGTGCGTTTTCCTTTCTTTTCTTACTTCCCAGGTTGATGTGTCAGGAAACTGTTCGTCTGAATACAGGATCGTGAAAGCCAAGGAGTCTGAGACCGAAATTAATAAAACCAGGAACCTCTCCAATTGTACCCAACGGTCACACAACATCACCAAGCTGAACCCAGTCATGTATGGCGTGAACTCGGTAAGTAAATGTTAATTTTTATAATCTCAGTATGTCTGCTATCGTGGCACCGTGGAATTTCAATGAAACATACCTTGGACAAGTATTTTCATCTTTATTCCAGACGATGCAGGGTCTTTTCAACTCAACAAGTTTCTGTCGTTACTTGGTGGAAAATCATGTCAAGACCGTTGAATGTAACGAAACACACCTGCTACGACCATTCAGCTATAATGGAGCTGGTGTGACAGTCAATGTCACGTAAGTAACTTCTTCTTACCTGTAGAGCGTGACTTGTCGTTCTATAATGTCGCTCGGTTCTTGCATGAACTTTGCAATTGGTCACGCAAACCCACTTAACAAAGTTTAGAATAAATTGATGTCGATGACGTTTTAATCTTTTTTTTTGCAGTTTGAATTTGACGTTGGAGTCAACCCAGAGGCTTCGTTTCCCTGACTACGAATCAAGAGGTAACGTAATTGTTTTTCAATCATTCAAACTAAAGGATGTCTGAGAGACAGATAATCTCCAAGCATAGCACATCATCTGTTCGAGTAAATTCGCAGCAAGACAGCACTCTCATGTCTAGTTTTTGACTATCCCTCTTGGCTTTTTTATATTTTCTTTGTGTTCCTGCAAAGTTTTAAAGATGTTTGAAATCATGTGTAACAGCTCTACAGTGATTTAAGACTATTTCGTGTACAAAAGAATCTCCTAAAATATTGTCCGCCAAGTAATTTGCTAACTTTATCCTTTCAATCCAACAGAGACACGAAAGTCCAACTTGTTGTACGAGCACATTGCTCCAGAAAACAGTGATCCAGTTTACGAGAGCTCTTCTCAGAATGCAGAAGCCATTCTAGAAGAGTTGATCACAGTCCTGCCCCTCAACGAGACCAAACCAATCACCGCAGTTAAATTTACCAATCTCGTGTTCTCAATCCGAAAGCTTGACGTGAAAGCACTGAGAGACATCTGGACTCGATTTTATAACTGTGATGAAGAAGAAGACAGCGAGTTCACGGAGAAGCAATGCAAGAAATCACAGTGAGTTGTTGTTAGAAAACGAAACAGTAAAATGGACTTTGATACTCGAGAATCCCACATAGACGTCTTAAAGCGGCCGCAACCTCGTTCCCGGGGTCTTGTCTCTCTACCTCTGAAAAGAGAGAGGAACCTGGGAACGAGACCAACACAATTAACCAGTTTTCGTGTTTTGTGTTTTGCGCTCTTCGGACTCTATAATTTCGGACTTGTTTCAGACGATAGTTTGCACTAGTTGGCGAAATGGAAGTTGTAAAACATTCAGATAGTGATATCGCTCTAATGAAATGTTCAGTTACTCGAAAGCAAATAATGTGGTACTTATTCCATCTGTAAGTTCTTGTAACTCACGTTAACAGTTAGTTTTGTCTTAATACATTTTCACCTTCTTTTCATTCAGGGCGTATTTGCTTGATGCTTTCACCCAGTGTGGCTCTACTCCATGCATGAGGTACATCATTGAAGCCATCAGAGACTACGACCAAGTTAAACCTGAACACGTTGCCTACCTGCTGACTGGGATGAGTTCTGTGCAAGATCCATCACCATATCTGTTTGCAGAAGTGATTGTAAGTGGCCATTTCCTTTAAACTGGTTTGCAGACCTTCATGTAGTGTCGAGTTACATTTATTTCATTGTATTATCTATTACAGGACCTGCTGCAACAGAAGGAAAGTCTGCCCAAGAGCATGCTGCTGTCTCTTGGAACTATGATCAGGAAGTACTGCCAACTTGTACCAGAAGAGTGCTCGAGGGAATCTGTAAGTTTGTTGAAGGAAATCTCTCTAACAAACCACGGAAGACTCCCTTAGCCGTCACTATTCAGTAACTTGAGAGCTAATTGTTGAGGCGACTCTCCAATGACGAAAAGAAAAAATAACTACAACTAATGAAAAACGTCTGGGATATAAAATTGCTGTTGCATACCTCGTCAAATAGTGCCCACAGTTAACGAGAAAATTGAAAATTATGGTTGAAAGGATTTGTAGTGATTGAAGGGATCGTTACTCTCGGGCTTGAGGTTATCTGGGCGGATTGTTCAAGGCCCGATTAAGCTAACCCAGGATTAGAGAGTATTTTGATATCAGTTTGGTAACTTTTCGGTGTTGTCTTCTGTTTCTATTGTTTTTTCCTCAGTTTGCAGATTGAATAATCTCAAACAACAGAAAACATGAACAGTAAGCCATATTTATACAACAAAAATCGATACTTCAGTTGACTTCTAATCCTGGGTGAGCGTCTAATCACAGGTTACTCTAGCAGCGAACTTATTAGCCATTGTTTCCCTACATGGCATTCGTTTCAGGATTCTGAGGTGATGGCTGCAGTGGACTACCTGGAAAAACAACTTCCAAATCACTGTGACGCCACTCCGTCAACAGTAGATGACGTCATTGTTACGCTGAAGGCCATTGGTAATGCAGGACGCATGCGCTCCAAAGGAACAGAGCTCGTAAAATGTTCACAAGGTGCTAACTACCTCAATATCTCCGTGGTTGCCATAGAGACCATTCGACGCTTCTCATATTGCCCGGACACATGGAAATCTTTGAAGAGGGAAGTCTTTGGTGACTTTGGAATAGACCCCGAACTGAGGCTGCAGGCATACCTTGCGTTGATGAAGTACCCCAGTGAACAGACAGTCAGATACGTCGCGGAGGTGCTGGATGACGAAATCAACACCCAAGTTGGCGCTTTCGTCAGCAGCCATCTAAAGCAAATGAATGACTCCGTGGAGCCAACACACGGCAAGATGTAAGTTGTCTCTCGTAATTTGCTTTTCGTACAGTATACCTTTGTAGCGTTATGACCCGTTTGGCACCTGGCCTGGTCAGGTCAAAGAGAATAAGTAAATTAAACATAGTATTTATTGATTCTTGATTCCAATGTGTTGTCTATGTTCCACGCTAAGGTCGCGCTTGTGTCATATCTCTTATAAAGATAGTAATTTTTAATAGTCGTATTTGAACATTGATGTTTCCTGTAGATGAGCTCTGTGGACTCTTTGCTAGTTCCCTTTGTAAAATGCTCACCGAAGGAGGACAGCAGGATAAATATTGACCTTAAAGTGTTTTTGCCGTTGCAAAATGGCAAAAAATAAAGTTAACGAATTTGAAACTAAAAATTGCTTTTCGCAAATTTTTTTGTACCAGGTTGAGTGAGATAATAAAGAAGGCTCTTAAAGACAGAGAAAGTCCTTTGCGTGAATTCAACACCACCTACAAGTCACGCTTCATGCAGAAAAGTTATATCAACGGTAAGCATTTACTCCAGTGGAATATGCATGAGTATGAAAGGCCTGGTTCAGCTCTCACATGTGTGTTTCCTTGTTTTCTTGCAAAAGGCTACGTGCCTCATTTATTTCACCTCTATATATTTTTAATTTGTACCGGCTATTCTTTACGTGCTTTCATTGTTCCTTGGTCGTAAACTTTAGCTTAGACCGTGATTAAATGACTTAATATCACACTGACTTACTTTTGTTTCAACAAACTGAATCACTTACTTTATGGCTCGCAAACTTACTAATTTACTGAGTGACTCTCCTCATCTAATATCAGTCATCTTGTTTGACTGTCTCTCTAGAGGAAAACAATCTCGGCTTCAGCACTGAAAGTCACGTCATCTACAACCCGGAGAGTCTTCTCCCGCGAAGTGCTGAGCTTAACATGACTCTTGATTTGTGGGGTGGAGCCTTCCCAGTGGTCGAGACAAGCACGCGGTTTGAGGGCCTAGAAATTATCTGGGAGAAGCTCTTTGGACACAAAGGGTACTTCCCTGACAACCACATCCGGGGACTCATAGACACACCAATGATGAAGAAGAGTGACAATGACCCCAGGGAAGTAGAAAAAAGGAACGCTGACAATCTGGTTGACATGGAAACTCTTGATAGCAAGGTAATGTTGACTATTGTTAAGTTTTGTTAGCCTAGAAAAGTGAAGCCGATATGTAGTTTGATTTTTTTTCAAGATTTTCTCATGGCAGTTAATAAGACGTCCTCCGTTTGAAGAGCAGTTGGTGCATCCATAAATTTTTTCGTCTAGTCTAAAAGCTTTGCAACTCGTTTAAATCGTACTAAATCACAACCATTCGTTTTCCTTTCTGGTATGATTTTTACGTGGTGTTTTTACACCTAAATAGATGATGTCGTAAGTTTATTTTGACTCGATCTTTTGAGTATCGAGAGAGAATTTAAACTCTTAGGAGTGTGGGCAAAATTATCTTTATTTCAGAGCAGCTCTGTCTTCGTCCAGTTTCCTGGTCTAAACCTTTTTTGTTTTATTTGCGATACAGGTGAACCTACGTACAATGACACCCAGCGGTTTTCTGTCTCTGAAACTCTTTGGCAACGATTTTGACCTGTTCACCTTGAAAGACCTGGAGTGGCTGGAAGAAGATGATATCCCCTTGGCCGACCTCATTGAATTGCTGCGAATGCTGTCCCGAGGAGTTGACAAAACTTTCACAAAGAGTGTCCTTTTCCTTGAGGAAACATACGTCATCCCAACCTGCCTTGGATTACCGCTGAACCTGAGTATCAACGGTACATCTGTCACCAGTGTGCACGTACAGGGAAAAGCAGACCTGTTGAACATGTTCTGGGGCATTAAGAAAGCTGTTGTTAAGGGAACAGTAAAACCAAGGTAGCGACACGCCAAGTTTTATAGATTACGGTGTAATTCGCTGCAAATACAACAGTTCCCGCCTAAATATCACTCTGAATGGTAATCCTAAGTCTACGAAACCAAATTCAGCGCTAAGCTAACGGGGTTGCAAGGGTTTGTGGGTGCGTACACAAAGCTTACTAAGACAGCCCGAGAAAAACTTAACAACAATACCTTTAGATTTTTTAAGCCACGAAGGCAGCAAATTTGTGTTTGGAAGTTATATTCAGTGTAAGTGTGTATTAATGTTTGTGACATTCACATCGACTCAGAGACAAGTTCCATTTGGAGCCAATCAATGATTAATGATTGTAAAAATTCTGTTACCTTTACTAAGTGTATAATTATTTTTGCTACCGTTTTGCCAACGATAAAAAGATTTGATTTTCTCTTTGGTTTCCTCTGTAGCGCTGCCATTGTGCTTTCTGGTAAGGTTACCTTGAACGCCTTCCACTTCTCAACAGGCGTGCTGCTGAACGGTTCTATCTCCACGTCCACTGAACTGCAAGGCAACGTAACCTACAATGAAGAACAGGGGCTGAAGTCACACATCAATGTAACTGAGAAGCCACAAGAGATCTTGAATATAACGTAAGACAATACACGTTCTTCAGTTTTAATTATGTGATTGATTTTTCACGATTTATTATTTGGCATCCTAACAGTGCTGACTGGGGGACCTGTATATTGTAAGAGCAAAAGTTCCCATTAGTGACTGGTTCTTTAATACTTATGGCATGCATTGCAATTATGTATTAACAATGTTGTGAGAAATTAGAAACTGATCACCCGTTTAATTATTTCATTACAGGACATCCCTTTTCCATCATTTGAACAACGTTAAGATCCCGATCCGTGGTCTGGAACATCGTAACACGGTATAAAGACTTTTTCTTCCCCGTTTCGTTTTTAGTAAATATTCGAGTTGTATGGTGTGGTGGAGTGAGATTAAATTATCTATTTGTTACGGCATTTACGTTCTAGAGGATAACTGTAGTTCTCATCTGCATTTTCCTTGTGCTTTCTCTTTTCATTTTAGACTGGAATTTGCAGCATGGATGTCTTTAACAGTACCAAGCTCATCGGCGTTAACCTTTGTTCCAATATCTCCATACCAGTGGCCTGGTATAACAAAACCGCTCCATTCTTCCCGCTTACCGGTCCAGCCAACTTCTCCATCTATCTAAATAAAACCGATCCGCTGCTAACCAACTTTAAGCTTGAAGCCAACTTCACCAAGCTAGACAAGAACACGAACAAGACGGTTTTTGCTATTTGTACACCTGGAGCATCCTTTAAGCGCGAGTATTTCTTCAACGTCACGGTTAACCGTACGGAGGAGGTGTATCGCTGGAATGCCAGCGTTGGTGCAAATCAAGAGAACGCTACCACGATTGACCTCATCCACGCTCCCCTCTCTAAGGCTGTCAATATCACTCTGAATGTGACGAAAAATTTCACAGCGTTCTACTTCCACCGCACTTGCCACATGACACACAAGATCAAATACGGGCTTGCTTTGAATGCCACGCTTTTCAACAGGTCGCTCCACCATACTTTCTTCTTGATGAATGACACCCACCACTGGTATCTGGAGACCAACACGACAGTAGAAAACATCACAGAGAGCATTCCCATTTCTGTGTTGTACCTCAACACATCACTGAACCTCAACGGAAACACAACAGGCAACATGACCTTGAACATCACACACCGTCCACTGAACCTCACACTGCACCTGCAAGGCCTGCATAATATGACCGATGGCAGTACGAACGTGACCTGGAACGTAAGTTGCCCTGCCTGGAGCACCCCAATCTTGAACAACAACATGACCATTAATGTTACCTATGTCAATGCTACCAACGGATACAAGACCCAAGTAAACGTGTCTAGCAATGGGACGCAGATGTTGTCATGCTATAAAGAGTTCGTGAACTCCACGGACAAGAACGTGACAGTTTTCTACTGCAACGCCACGACCTTTAACAAGACCTCCTCGCTCAACATGACTTTGACCAACACAACTCAGGGGATCAAGATTTGCCACGTGAACATCACCCACCAGAACAGGTCGATTACCTTGAATACTACGTGGATGTACAACCCTGAAATCAGAAACGTCAGCTTGAACATCACGTATCTGAACCATTCAATCGTCGTCTTGGGTTCTTTGAAGAACTTCACTCTAGAGAAAGGAATCTGCTTGAACAGTACATACTTCAACGGCACCCACTCAAACGTCACCCTTCTAGCGACGTGCTTAAGCTATGTGAACGCAACGGGACGGAAATCCTTGATTTTTAACATCACAAGTGTGAACACAACTGCAATGGTCAATACAACATGGTTTGCGAACTCCACGGCTCGAGGAATCCTGGTTAACTGCACTTACCACAACAGGACAGTTTTCAACATGACGGCCACTTACTCTAACACCACGACCACCAAGAATCTTCATTTTAATTTCTCGATGGGTAACTGGAGTGCGGAGCTGAATCACACGTACTTCTCCACTGAGATGCTACCTGACGTGGATCAAATCCGCAGCATCAATATCACGCACAGGATCAAGAACGGTACTACCGTCATGTTGAATAGCACTTACATCTTTACCTTCTTTAACACCACCACCAAGAAGGACATTGTGCTTAACCTCACGTTCACTAACCGAACCTATGGTGCTCAAGTGTCCATGTTAAACAAGACCACTTCGGAAGGACTTCATCACATTGTTAAGGTCATTGGCTACACTCCCAACAGGACCGTCAGTTGGATCGGTATCTTGAAGAACACGACCAGGATGTTCAACCTCACATCCCTTGTGCAATACCATCCAAACAGGATCCTGAATCACACGGTCGTGTGGAACAGGGAAATAAATCATGTCAATGTTTCCATCGACATCCTTCCAAACATTACCATTAGCCTGAACTGCTCCGGGACCTTCAACTCCAGTATCAATGCGACTGCCAATGTTACGGTTTACAACAACACTCTTCTATGGCATGGATTTGCCAGCAACATGAGCGTGGTGTCGAACCTAACATTGTGGAACCGAACCATCGAATTTGTAACCAAGACGTGCAACGTGTCCCATAGTGCGTTCTTCAACCTGAGCACGTGGCATCACTTCAACAAAACAGCATTCAACGGCTCTGTTGCTTGGTATATTAACGCGACCGAGAGGATTTCGTACTTCAATGTCTCTTCGCAGAACGTGACTTGGTTCCTGAGGACTTTCTCGGACAACGAGACGCACATTAACAGCTCGATTTACAGGATCAATGGCAGTGAGATCTATACTGAGTGGAGCAGGGAGATAAGAGCTGACCACACCATCTACGACGTCGTAAACATGACATCTGTCAGGAATGGTTGGGAGGAATTGAATAATTGCACCTTCGATATCCCATCCAAACTAGCCAACATCACTCTTAACGTGACATTGGGTGGAGTGAACATGACCAAATTCCGAACACACTTCAAATACGTGCTTAGAAACATCACTCAAGAGATGCTTGTTTGGAACTACACCACGGAGAATGTCACTGGAAATCTCTTCAATCTCACCATCCATCTTCTAAACGTTACTTCCCGCAGCATCCCTAACGTCACTGCAAATCACCTTAGGTACTTCCACGGCAAGAGTAACAAACTGAACTACACGCTCTTCTACTACAACTTGGCGTATGCCATTTACGACATGAGATTGAGCAACGTTACCTTGAAGAACATTACGGAAGAGATGATCGTGATTCTGCAGAACTTCACCGACCACGTCAACACCACAGCCGTTCTTGGAAACATTACGAACGTCATCAGAAATATGACTTGGTATAACCAAACTTATGAAGCTTTTATTTTCAATTTGACTCAGTTTGGAAGAAATGCCACTTATAACTTCACTGTCTGGTTGAACAGAACAATCAGCGAGATCGGAAACTGGACAATCGCCAATAAGACTGTAAACCACCACCTAAAAACATACCTACCGGGAGTTCATAATTTCACCCTAGAGTTGCTAAATGGCACTGTCAACTTTACAGATACTCTGAAGAACATCAGCTTGGTGTTGAGAAATTTCACCCACAACGTTACTGAGTATATCCTGAACGCCACGCATCCCGTGCTTTATAACATAAGCAGGGAAGTACTTGTGAACATTACTGGCTATATTAACGGCTCGTCGTTCCTTGGAGGAGTCGTGTACCCGGTTTGGCAGAACTTTACCGAGGTACTCAATATCAGCGTGTTTGACTTTACTTACGAGCTCTTCCACAATTGGACTATCTGCAACTCATCTTTGGAATGGTTCCTTCCATCGCTTCACTGTCCATTGAACAGCACGCTGTCCTTCCATAATTTTACTTCCAATGTAACCTTATATCAAGCCATTGAAGGCCTTTTGAACAAAACTCTCGAGATGTACAATGCAACAGTACGGTCCCCAGCGTGTGGCGTAAACAGGACCCACGAATGGTTGGTGAACGTCACGGACTTTGCTGTTATGCTTGTCAACGACTCTGTCAATGTCTTAAACGTGACGAGCAACAAGACTGCACAACAAATAATAGAGCTCTACATCAACCGCACTCACAATATGACTATTCAGGTTTGGAACATGACAGTGCAATTACTGACCTCGACCAACTTCAGCAAACCACTCAACGAGACGTGGAAGGTGCTGAATTTCACATCGCATTACAACAACTGGACTCATAGGTAAGACTGGTAGATAGGCACCGAACTGTTACGAAATTTAACTTTCAATCCTGTAATTTAGGCTAAAATAACTCAGACAACTTTGTTTTCGCTGTTCCGCTTGTTCGTTTTGAAATTATAACCTAACTTTTTCGGTCTGAAATGTGATTTTAATCTTTAAGACATGTTTCAGAGACCTTTGAAAATTGAACTATTTGCTTATTTCTTTCTTTTTTTTTTTGCTGCTATTGTTCTCTTAACAGCATGCCATGGACTCGTCCTGCTCTGAAGAAGTGGAACTCGACAATGTTCCAAGTCATCAGTGTTATGCGAAACAACAGCTGGCAAAACTACACACGATACTACTTCCCAAGACTAGTCCGAACTGTCGCTGAACCAATAGAAAATACCGTCTATTTCATGACGTGGTACCTTAGCACGTACCAATGCAATGTCACCGTGACTGAGCAAATGATGAACAGCAGCTTCGATTATGCGCCAGCCTTGCGAATGAACACCACTGAGTGTTTCTATCAGGTCACCCATGGTTACATGAACATGACTGGCAGCACGCTGAATGTGACACGAAACGTGACAGAACTGTTCCTCAACAGTACTTACAACTTGACCATGACTGCTGTCAACATCGCTACAAACTTGACCCGGGCCATCTACAACCTCACTTTTGTAATAGTCAACACCACAGCCAGCTTTGTCAACGGCTCATTGGTCAACGAGACGATTCACCATAATGCCCATTTTCCCAAATACGTCTACTTCAACATGATGAATTTCACGATGAACTTTACTGACCACGCATTAAACTACACCATGTGCATGCTGAACCAAACCGTTCACGAGTACCTGAACAGAACTCTCTCTCCGGTATTCACCACCTGGAAAACCCTGAAGGCGCTGAGTGAGCTGAAGCCTGAAGATATTGTGGAGATGCTTCAGCCAGAGAGTAAGTCATAGTAGAGAAAAAGAGTATAGTAACTTCCCGTCAGTTACCATGTTCCCTTTCACTTCCTTTGAAATCTTTATGTCTTGTCTTATAGACGCCTTATTTATTTTTGATAATTGTAGCAGCAAAATCTTCATGTTTTGAAGAGTGTTTCCATGTCCTAGATAATTCCTAGATAATTCCTATACAGGTTATACGGATCGAAGCTGTAAAGAATCACTCGCTGTTATTCTTGGCAACGTTGGCCGTCTAATGGTTAGTTAGTTGAGGCCGGTAAAGTGATATAACAATAAGAAGGACTGTATTTGAAGAGAGTTTCGGTGAATTCAGCAAAAACAACTCGACAACTTATATGTTAGGTGTCAGTTTCTTCTTCTTGAAAGCAACGGCAATTGACGATTTATTCTCGCCAGACTTAGCCAAATAGGTAAACACATACCTTCTAATTTGTATCTAACTTGTACCTTCTTCCTCTTTCCCTAGACAACACGGCCATGATATTTGGGAAGCATTTTTATACCTTTGACAAACGTTACTTCCAATTCCCCGGAATGAAGGGACCAGAGTGCGAGTACTTGGTGGCACGTGACTTCAAGGACGGAAACTTTACAGTCATTTCAGCTTCTGAATCTCTCATTATCACCACTAATGATGCTGTGGTGAAGATCTACCGCGATGGCAGGGTCAAGATGGAAGATCTCCTCAGCATTGAAGCCAAGTTGTTTGAAGAACTTCCAGTGCAATTTAAGAACACGACGGTTGTTCGAGATGGGCCTTACATTAACTTGACCAATGACTTTGGCTTCTCTGTTGAATGTGACATGGAGCACTTTGTCTGCAGTCATGTTGTCTCTGGCTTCTATCACAACAGGACGGCTGGTACGTACAGTGAATTGTTCTTACTGTTAGATCTTGCTGGTATTAGATCTTGAATGGGGTAGTCCAACTCTAGCCCAGAGTGCTGTTCACATATGGTATCTATTTACACGCAACTTCTCCTCTTCCAAGAATTCATGAATTCCACGTTTCGCAACAGCAGAGCAATCTTTGATAATAAACTGCTAATAGGTAGCTTGCCCTACTTTTCTCGCTCATAAATACTACTTTTGAAGCAACTTAATTAACTGCACCCATCTTTTTGCTTCAGGGCTCCTTGGCACCAATAATGGTGAACCAAGCGATGACTGGTTGTCGCCAACTGGCAAGAACCGAACCAAATTGTCTGACTTTGTCAACTCCTGGCGTGTACGCGGTGACTGCAGGGTGGCGCCTGAGAATGAAGTAGAAGTGCCTTGTACTAGAGCGGAGTTACAGAGAAAACGATGTGATGAGCTCTTCCTCCAGAAGACCTCGCCACTCAGCAAATGCTTCTCAGAGGTATTTCAGTCGTTGTTTTATCCCTACCCTTAACAAATCTACCGCTTAACCTTGCACACATTGTTAGGTCGCTGCTAGGAGTTCCTCGCCTCAACTCGACTCACCTTTGTTCCTTTTTTAACATTGTTAAGGTGAATCCACTTGATTTCATGGCTGCATGCAAAGCTGATTACCAAGACTGCGACATATCATCTCCAATGGAGACATTGCATTGCAATGTGACTGCAGCATACGTTAGGGAATGCAAGCGTCATGGAATTGAGATGCCTCTACCAGACGAGTGCTGTGAGTGTGATGACTTTTCTCATAACATGTTGGATTCGAACTTTGAGAGAGTTAGCGAAACAACCAAACAAACAAATGTGTCAAAGTAAAGCATTGTCTGATACTACGTGATATATCTTTACGAAGGCGGCGCATAAACTATCTAAGTTCGAGAGGTTTTTGCATTGTTGTTGAAGTTATTTTGGCGAATGAACCTTGTCAGAGAACGAGCAATGAATATTAGTTATCGGTAGCTGACAACAAGTAGGGTTTATCAACAAAGTTCTATAGTTCACGATTCAGTACTCTGTAGTTGATGATTGTCCTTATTCTCGTCACCTTTCAATTTAACCCTGTATTGATATTGTAAAGAGAGTTTAGAATTAGACCTGGCTTACTTTCTTTTATATCTTTTACCCATAGCATCCTGTGATGTCAATGAGGTTATACACGAGAAGAATTCCACCTGGAGAGAAGATAAGCCTCCTCGCAAGGTGGATGTTGTTTTCGTGTGCAGTGAAGGAGAAGGCATGGAGTCCGTCGTCAAATTATTAGTGCCTGAAAAGACGTCCAATGGCTATTTGCCTGGATTTGTCCAACTTCTCGACGGAGAGCTGAAGAAACTTGGCATTTCGCCGCACTTTGGTCTGGTAGGGTTCAGCGGTAAAGCCCCAGTGCACAGGCCTGGTCACGTCCACACTATCAAGGGAAGGTTCTTGAGTGAAGCGAAGGACTTCAGGCCTGAAGTCATCGAAAACATTGAATTCGCTGAAAGGTCTGAATTTGTTTTAGTTTCCTTGTTTGGAGGGGAAAGGGTTAGCTTTAAAGACAAATATAAAAATATCTTAGTCAAGACAAATCCCACAGTTTTCTTCTTTATTTTCTGTTTTTTTTTTTGTGAGGCGAAATCAATGGTGAATGGTTGTTATCCTTGTTAATTTAAGGAATTAAAAAAAAGGTCATATGGTTTAAATTGTAATCTAAATGACGGGCTTAAAGGCGGTTTATTTTTAGTTTGAGCTGTTCGTTTCTCGCTGTCCTAACTGAATTGTCGTTTCTATCCTCTTAATACCTTGCTTCATTTGTCTTATAACTGCATATTATATAACACATCACACAATCGACTGACAAACACTGTCCACTTGTCTCTGAAGAGACTTTCGCTCAGGTTGTCGAACAACAGTTCTTTTCCGACCTACCCTCATCCGGACAATCACACGAGACGAACTTCTGATGTTGCTGGGTTCAAACCATTTACGAAGAATATCCCATAGTTAAAGAGTTTCTGTCGTAATTGACTTTTCGTTGTTTGTATATTTTCAATTTACAGCAACAAGCAAATTGACTTCCCTGAAAGTGACGGCTATCTTGGCTTGATGAAGGCAGCGGAGTATCCCTTCAGGCCTGCTGCCACCAAACTTATCATCCTCATCACGGACAGCGTCCGTGTCAATCACAGTAGCTTGACCAATGAAACAGTCGCCGACGCTCTTAAGAACATTAGTGCCAGGCTTGTGGTCATCGGGGACTTCCCGTAAGTAATAATGTATTTGCAGTACATCTCTACTTTAATTGCCGTTTTAAAAGTCTTCCAGATATGCCGGCTGTTCCGTCAGACAAGGTCCAAAAAAAGAGAACAGAAACAGTGCTAACTTCAGATCATTTAGCAAATGCAATGCTGCATAAACACGCGCACAGAAAAAGCGATAAATCGCCGATCAACTTATCATTCGATTAGTTTATTAGTAAGGAGAAAATTTTGTATCAAATTCAGTTTTATTGTCACCTACAATCATGGACAAAAGTCCTTGGGGCACTGTTGTAATGCAACGAATCATGTGTTTAGCAACTGAACTTTGAAAAAGCGCTGCTTTTCTTTTAAAAAGATGTTAGTGTTCCCCCTTCCCACCCAATACAATGTTGAAAATCAGACGAAAAGTGGCAGATACTAGTTTTCAATATTGTATGTCGGGTGAGGGAGAGGTTAGGCAAGTGAAGTTGTATTCGAGTCTGGCTTGTGTTCAAAATCTCCAAAAGTTCAAATTTGTCCCAGAACGTTTCCGTGATAGTAGATCAAAATAGTCTGATTTTATTTTTATCATATTGTTTGCTCTAGCTACAAAAAGGCGATTGCAGTGGACACTTTCAATTACTTGTACCGCAAGAAAGGAGTCTTCAAGGTCACCAAATGGTCAGACAAACTTCCAGAATACGACGAATACGCTCAAGTCATCTCCCAGACACAGGGAGTCGCCATCAACCTGAAGTCGTTTGAGCACCCAAGACCAAATGCCAACAACTGGCAAACAATGCGGGTGTTTGAGACAATTCGCAGACAAGTAGAGGAGGACATCGATAAGTGCAAACAGTGTACGTGTCTCAGTGATGAGGTTGGAAAAGGAAGGACTGTCTGCAAGACGGTTTCTTGCGAGTAAACCAAACGTAAGTGAAGCTTTATTTATTGTGTATTATCGTTAAATGCAATTTATGAGTGGACCATTTGACGTTACAGGGAGGGAAGGGCTATTTTGAAAACATATCCTGCAGGCATACTTTACCAAAGTAATCGTACATATGACCACTGCCGATAAAAAAAAAAGCATGTTACACGGAGAAAAAATTCGTGCATACGCTAACACACGTCTTAAGGAAAAGAATTCCTAGTTCGTGAAAGGGTTAAAATAAAAATTGGTGCCTGTACCAACTAACCCACCCCCCGGCTCCTCAAAAATCAAATGGTCCACGTCTAAGGAGGACAGAACAACGTCCTTTGTAGAAAACTTAGAAGAGACAACGTGACACGTCAATTAAATTCAGTTTAAGTCTGGTTACTGACTGTTTTGCAAGTCACTGTATCGGAAAACAATGGTATATAAGGTATTGATGTAAGAGTTTGCAAAAAGTTGTCTTGAATGCGTGCCTGGCCTCCTTTCGCTCTCGTGATGAGTGGATGTTTGCTTTTATCTGAAAACCTTCTCGTTTTCTGCAAACATGTGTATGTATCGTGCAATTATAAACAGCGCGATTTCTAACCAGGAAGAATGTTTCTAACTTTTGTTCGTTTGCTTTTTCCAGGTCTGATGAATGTAAAACGGCACTGGATATGTACCTCAATCGGATTTAGCAAATGCGTTTAGTTAAAGCAAAATAAAATTACCGCCATTTATGTTTTTTTTAGTTTTTTATTCAAGATATTACACTTTTTGCTTTTTTTGTTAGTGGTTGTTAAGTTTTATGCGTTGTCACATGCTAAGCTTTTTTTTTGTTTGTCTTGTCGCTTTTATTTCAGTTTTTTATGTTCCGCATGTAACCATTTTTTGTTACTGGCATTCATAAAAATATCATAACATATTTACAGTGAGAATAGAATTGCATTAAACGGAAGGCTTTCCAAAGTGTTGTGGATCAAGTGTTCTTATCTCTCCACATTGACATTTAAGTTCATTTGAAACATTTAAAACATGATGATTTTTATATTCCCGTTTATTTTATAAAAATTTCAGTCCTGGCTCCTTCTATTCTTCTCGGTTCGCTCCAACGGGCATATAGTTATTCTATTATTCCTAGTTCTGTCATCCACTTCCAAGCCAAGCTCGGTTACCTGCGTGGAGCGATCTGACCATGGAGCGAAATGACCGCAATCGTTTCCTCCTCTCCTCGTGATTGGTCGGTGTTCGATACCACTTTCCCAGTCTCCCAGCCCCAGCAAACGACCCCAAACTACTGTTCAGTCCTAGCTTCCCGTCATCCCGTATCCTTAGTAATTAAGATCCTACAAAGTACGTTGTACAATTGCAAGCACCAATTGCCGCCAGCCATTACGCTCTGCCGAAGGCTTGTCTCTAACGCTCAGAAAGGGGCGTGCGTGGCACTTATTGGGGAGTCGCGAATCCGGTATCCGGAGCTCATGATGATGCATGCGTAGAACTCGTGGTTTATGCTTTCTGTTCTACGGCGGTATAAACCAGGGGCATAAAGTCATCCGCTAGTCGTCTTGAAGCTTTAAAAATGTTGGGGCTGGGCCGTTTACAGATGGATTTCAGAATGATATATTTGACGTTTCTCCAACTCTTAGCCGTCAAAAGAGAGGTTGGGGCTGGGCCGTTTGCAGATGGATTTCAGAATGATATATTTGACGTTTCTCCAACTCTTAGCCGTTCTAAAGAGAGGCTCCAACTTAGACCTTTTCAATCCCGCAATCCGCTACTAATCTTGGCTTAATACCGCTCGCTTCCCGCCTCACTCGGGAAGTTTACCCCGATCGCGATCCGCGGCTGGATCTGGGTTTGGGTTGCAGTACCGCTGAACACTAGAGGAGGTCAAGCAATCGTGGGAAGAGCTGAGGGAGGCTGGTCCGCCCCTTGGATATTATCCCAAGAAGTGTTGGCTTGTTGTTAAGCCGCAAAAGGAAGGCCGCGCGAAGGAAATGTTTGCAGGGACTGGTATCAACATCACCACCGAGGGGCTTAAACACCTTGGCGCTGCGCTGGGCTCACGGTCTTATCTTGAGCAATATGTGGGTGGCAAGGTAGAAGATTAGGTGGGAGAAGTGACGAGGTTAGCGGAGTTTACAAGATCTCAGCCACAAGCTAGTTACGCAGCATTCACATTTGGGCTTAGACATCGGTGGACGTACTTTATGAGAACAATGCCGGATATCGAGAACCTACTGCAGTCTTTAGAGCGTGCAATCTCGGATGTGCTTATACCATAGCTCATAGGACGTAACCTCTCTGAGGCAGAGCGCGATCTAGTAGCATTGCCGGTGCGTATGGGAGGTCTTGGGCTCATAAATCCATGTGATAGTGCGGATGCGGAGTATTCTGCGTCTATTAGGGTAAGCGCTCCACTTGTAAGCAAAATAGAGGCGCAATCCCATGAGACCCTAGAAGAAGCTGAGGTACAACGACTGGTATACGCCACCCGGAAAGAAAAGGATGATGGGCTAAAAGAAGAGCTTGAGGAGGTGAAGGCCATGTTGCCAGACAAGACACAAAGAGCCGTGGACCTGGCCTGTGAAAAAGGCGCATCCAACTGGCTTACAGTTATTCCTCTCAAAGACATGGATTTTGATCTCAACAAGCGGGAATTTCGTGATGTTGTGAGGCTTCGATATGATTGGCCGATACCCGATAATCCGTCAGTATGCGTTTGTGGGAGCATGTTTACAGTAGATCACGCGATGATCTGCCAGCGTGGAGGCTTAGTTATTCATTGCCACAATGAAATACGCGATCTACAGGCCGAGCTGCTTGACATGGTTTGTTACGATGTGCAAGTTGAACCCGCATTACAACCTATTACAGGCGAAGAGCTTGCCAGAGGGACTAACCAAGCCC
>Ga0126337_10000083_pt1 | contig 32575 bp, 24 predicted proteins | sample DipCmetagenome_FD_92527 | JGI IMG/M metagenome (GOLD analysis project Ga0126337, IMG submission 92527) | Coral microbial communities from La Bocana,Puerto Morelos, Mexico - Diploria C A metagenome | ecosystem: Host-associated > Invertebrates > Cnidaria > Coral | place: La Bocana,Puerto Morelos...
AAAAAAAAAAAAAAAAAAAGAAGAGAGGAAGGAGAGTGTTTATAGATTGGTTGTTGTGTTTAAGGAGAAAATAAAAAAAGGGAGCCGCGCCGCCGTGTAATTGGGTTTGGTGGGGGGGGGGGGGGGGGGGGGGGGGGGGGGGGGGGTTGGACTCTCCAATAATTACAGAATCATCTGTTTAAAGGTTGTATTATGGAAGATAGTCTTAAGTCATTTACCAATGTTAGTATTAATATTCGACACCTGACTTTGCAGAACAACCGCTCACACCTTGTCAACAGCAGCAGGCAGATTTCTTTACCTCTCCACCGAGCCCCGGCAAGTATTTGCCGCGTTGCAGTTCTTCTGGACAGTATCTTGACATACAGTGTGGTCTACAGAACGATGAATGTTGGTGTGTCTATGCAAATGGAACAGAAATCCCACAAACCAGATCACCTGGGCCTATCAGATGTCCAAAACCAGGTACAAATGTTATTTTTTTCCCTCATGTGCAAGTTAGACTAACCTTTAACGTTGTGACGAAACCACGAAACGGTAGAAGAAGCATGAAGGAAAATATAAAAGATAATCTTTCTACTAAACAAGCCTCCTCAACTGCCTTTTGCTCTTTTAGATTCTGCGCCTGCGTGCGTTGTTAATCAGGTTCAAGATGCTGGCTACTTCACTCATTTTATTCCTGAGTGTGATGAAAATGAAGACTACAAACCTGTGCAGTGTGACTACAGATATGGCTACTGTTGGTGCTCAGATGAAAATGGAAATCCTATACCAGGCACAACAGTAAGGGGTCAAGCTGACTGCAAAGCACCGGGTAAGTAATTAATTTCCTAATTCTCTCTTTCATCGTACTCCAGACCAATCCTATGACTGGCGTAGATAAATAGTACCTCATCGACCTCGTGAGCAAGCAAAAGTACGTCCTTGAAGAACAGCTGTAGATGTACCCAAAGAGCAACCATACTATAGTGGTTCTACATAACAAGTCAAGCACAACCACCATAACAACAAGGGCTCAATAGCGTCAGAGCAGCAAGAGTATCGTTTAAGGCTATGTTTTGAAATAAGTGGTGCGGAGTTCACAATTATATCTATGACATATTTCAAGCTTTGTTTAGGGTGTCCTCAGATGAAAAAGGACCACCACATTTTGTCTGTATGACGATTCTCACTTACCAGAGTCAGTTAGGTCGCATCACGTGGTACTGGAGCAGTGAAGTAGTTTTTTTTTTTGCTTTTCTTTTCTTGCAGAAAAATTGACCAAGTGTCAACAACATCTTCACCAGTTGACCGGTTATTCCAGTTTACCTGCATCTGGAGCCTTTGTTCCAAAATGTCGAAGTGATGATGGTCATTACAAGCCACTTCAATGTGACCGTTTCAGTTCTGTTTGCTTCTGTGTTGACGATTATGACGGTTATGTACTGGCAGGATCAAATGGGGTTCGCCAAGCAGCAGAGTGTGCTAAGTTTGGTAGGTCAACTTGCAATTGTATCATTTTGTTTTCACCTTTTCCTTTTTATGCACATCGTTCTATTCGACGTAAATGGGGTGACAGCTAGCTAGCTCTTCGTTTTGAAGAGAATTTATCATGGGCTGATTGAAATACCAATTTTGCGACCTTGTTTCTAGGACAAAGACCTTCCCCACCAGCAGCACCAGGCAACAAAGTCTATCCTCACCTAGTTGGTCGTACACCTTGTGCACGAGCTCGCAAGCAAGCTCTAGGAGCGCTTACAGTGACAACTGTTGGAGTATATGTTCCACAGTGTAATCCTGATGGCGGTTTTAACCGAAAGCAATGCCTTCCGTCTACGGGATACTGCTGGTGTGTCGACGAGGCCGGAAGGGAAATACCGCGCACCCGCATCCATGGGAAACCAACATGCGATAAAGGTGTCTTTTTATAGTAACCTATTTAATAAACGGATTTAGCCGAGACTAGAAGCGGTGTTCCTGGGCCGGTTGTTCAAGCCCGATTAAGCTAACTCAGGATAAGCGAGAATTTTGCAATGAGAAACTTTGTATATTGTTTGGTCTTCTGTGTGCGTGCGTGTGTGTAAAAAAGACTTAAAATATGTTAAATTACTAGTGCGAAAAATGCAAATTTGAGTAACTCAAATATATATTGCCTACCGACCGTAAACATACGGTAATAACGAAACGCGGCCGGATTCCTCAGGACTAGGAACTTTTGGATCCTTATTAAGAATTAAACTAAAAAGAGAACTTTCAAGGCATCGTTTTTCTTTCGAAAGCCACTCGAAAACTCAAAGTTTAGCTGAGATTCAATTTGGGATTGACAGCTTTCGTCTTATTAGCCAATCAAACGTGTGGGGAAATTATTGGATTATTTAATACAAAACAAATGAAGAATTCTCGACTGTAATCTGTTCTGTTGTAAAGCACGTAGGAAGCGCTAGAGCACTTAAGAAGGAAAACAGTCGACTGCGCCTCGAGTTTTCCCCTACGCTACGTGGTCTACGCTTCCTCCATACGTACGGGCAAGCATTGTGAGGAGAATTACAAGAAACCTCTTGTTGTGTTACCGCTTCAAGATAAATAGTCCTCACAATAAAAGACTTAATCTATTTTCTAATATACTAGAAACAGAAAGTTATAGTTTGTTAGTGAAGGATTATTGTTTAAATAGTTTTTAAACGTCATGTCCGCATGCGATATCATAAAACAAATTTACAGTAGCTCAAAAATAATCAAACAATGACCTACCTTTTTACAATTTAGATGCCCGAAATAGGACACATTGTGAGAGGGACTTGCTGCGTGCTCGTGGCTGGCAACTCAACGGCAAAACAACGGCAATTTTTACGCCAGAATGTCGACCAGATGGTAGCTATTCCCCCGAGCAGTGTGATAAATCCACTAGCCAGTGCTGGTGCGTTGACAAGAATGGCAATGAACTTGTGGGAACTCGAGCAAACGGAAGACGGTCTTGCAGAACACAAGGTTTGTGTTTATGAAATCTGCATCAACTGTGTGAGAGAAGAAAACTTTGATCTTAACTTGATTGTCCACTAGTCGGAGTCATGTCTACTTTTGATAGTTCCAACATTTGACTCTAAAAATAATATATAGTATTTGAGTGACGCTTTTCCCATACACTTATCACAGTTGTTGCTCACTACGATAGCTCAGTTTTATGCTGCGTTTTCAAACGTTTTCAAAGAAAGCGAACTAGTTGTCAAGAAATGATTATCGTCTGAACCACCTTATCGTTTGTTCTTAGTAAATGCGTTTCCTGCATCGAATGAACACTTTCAGTTTGTCAGCTTGTGTCTTTTCATAAATGTCCTTGATGGCTTGCTTGTCGTGACAACTAAATTGATAGACTACTTAGAGAAGAAGAGAAAGTTTCTAAATCTACTTGGGAAGCTATTCAATAATTCCTGATCTGTTACCTTTTTTTGTTAGTTGGCAAAACGAAATGTGAAAGTGATGCTGATGCTGCTAATACATGGGTACCAGCCTGCGATAAAGCTGGTAGTTACATCCCCGGGCAGTGTAATCCAGCAGTTGGAAGTTGCTGGTGTGTAGATAAACTGGGAAGAGAAATTCCGCGGACTAGAGACGTAGACAGCAAAGGGAGGCCCAAATGCGATGAAACAGGTAGTTACAAAAACACATTTAAAAGTATTAGTAACTTACTTAATACCCTTTAACTCCCAGTGTACCTTGGTGGCCAGCCAGAGGTCTCCAAGTACGAGTAGTTGATACAATAAATGAACTTGGTGGAAGCCTAGCGTGAATGAATAATTTATGTCGGAGCTATGTGAGGATGGACGATTCGGTATTGTCGTTTCATATCATTGATCTGCATACCGAGATAGCCTCGTACCCCTTATAACTTTGGGTTGTGAATAAGTTATGGGTGGTGAATAAACCAGGTGGCTGTTTTAACTGGGGGCATAACGTACTGATATGAGATTAGTCTGTGCTGAATTTGCTATAAGCGGTAAGAAAAAAAAACTTGATAGTACAACCCGTGCAAAAATAGTTTCATTGGCTACATTTAAGAGACGCAGTTTGAAGTTCAGTCAAGTAACACAGAAACCGTTATTGATATGTGTTATGTGCTATAGCTGGACTAACCAAATGCCAAAAGGAACGACAACAGAACTTGGGATGGAGTGGAAGACCAGCTCCTGGAGTCTTTGTACCAGAGTGCGATACAGATGGAGAATATAAAAGCACACAATGTCATGAATCATCTGGATTCTGCTGGTGTGTGGATGCAGGAGGATATGAGATCCCAAGAACACGTATCAGAGGACGAGCCATATGTAAACCTTCAGGTAAATTATAATCTTTGTTTAATCATTCCTACCTCGTCTGAACCACCTTATTGTTTAATGCATTTAACAAACAGATGGATGATTAGATATACCAAGGGATCTCCTTCAGTGGACGCCGAGAGAATAGTGACCTCTTCGCATAAGCCAGAACACTATTTGATGAATATCGTCAATTCACGAAGCTCCGAATATGTGCGGCTGTAAAACCATTTTAAATTTCGAATAGCTTTGTGAAATACTTTTTGCAGTTTTCATTTTCACTCCAGTTGAAAGCTTATTTTTTAGTGAATTAACATGATTTTAATCCGTACTACGTAATTTAATTAGTAGACTAGTATCCAGAAAAAACGTACTTATTCTGTTTCGGGATATACTTTGATACGCAGTGACCAAATCGCCGTGTCAGAAGGAACGTCAACGGCACCTCGGTTGGAAAGGCCCGTCTAGCACACCCTATGAACCAGCGTGTGGTGACGATGGTCGTTACAAACCTCTGCAGTGTAATACCACTCATTGTTGGTGTGTAGACAGTCACGGATACGAGCTTTCAGGAACAATAAAGCTGAAAGGTTCAAGTCTCGATTGCTCCAAAGCACCAGGTAGAGAAAAGTGGCATCGAATTGTGTATGACAAAGTAGTAGCTAAGTTACTTATCATTATTTAAATACTGATTGTCAAGCAGTAGCCTTGTGATGAGAATAATTTCACGCATCTTATTCTAACTCGAGTAATGATATAAACGGCTCGTTGTGTTATGATGGAAGCATTAAAGAACACAGCTAAGCGATGTTGTGCATTATCGCGAAGGGTCAGTAATATTTCTTGCTGCGATATATGTAGCTACTGTAGAGTAATATAGCGTGAAGTAATTAGTGCATTACAGTGGTGTGTAAGGTACTATAAAGTACTATAAAGTAGTGAAATATGCAATATTTTCCATGTTTGTCCCGTCCACCTAGCTAAATTAAGCACGTGCCAGCGTTGGAGAAGCCGCATTCTCAACCTACCTGGCTTCCTTGTTCCACCTGGCGTGTTCATTCCTAATTGCGAACAAGATGGAAGCTTTAGAACAGTGCAATGCTCAGGCAGTACCGGACTATGTTGGTGCGTCACCGAGGATGGATTTATGATTTGGTCCACCACTACAAGAGGGACTCCTAGCTGTATAAAGAAGGGTAGGTAAATGCATAACACTGACCCTGGGAATTTATCAGTTTTTGTGAAGGGAGGAAAACCGAGCCACCCGAGAATGCGCTCAGAGCAAGACGAGAAGCAAAAGTAAACTCGACTTACTTATAAGGCCTGGTGGGAGGCTAGTCCTCTAACCACTGCCAACCCCCCCACCACGCTCAAAAAATGAATAAATATATAATATTGATAATGATAATAATAGTAATAATTATAATAATTATTATGATAAAAATAATAACAATAATTAATAATAGTAATAATAATAATAGTGAGGAAAGAAATTAAGATTTTTTCCGGCCGTCTAGTTCTTCCTTGCAAGCGTTTCTTTCATTATCTTATTTTTTAATATTAAAAATAATTTTCAAATCGGTATACAATCATACAATGATACATTAAGGCGGCTTATATTAAGGAATCTTGTATTCTGTTTTAAGATGTCATCAAGTTCAATGGATTTACTTGTTCAATGTAATTAATTTGGAATTTGTATTAAAGATTAAAGATTAAAGATTAAAGAGTATGTGTTATGACGGTACATGACTTCAGATATCGTCACAGGCAACCAGAACAACATATTATCTTGCAGAGCTAATTGATTTTAAACTACCAAATTACAAGTAATTTTGATATGTCCTATTGCAACGAGAACCCGAAGTGGCTTCTACGACGGATTCGCCACCCATTGTAACACGATGAGCGAATGATTGTACGTACGCTTTAAAGTATTTTAGAAAAATGTACATACAAACCACAACTTGACAATATCATGTTCAGGTCCAACTAAATGTATGAAAGAACAGCAGTTAGCGAGAGCAATCCAGAACCAGAATGGAAATAGCAAAACCTTCATTCCAAATTGTAATCCGGCTGGTGGATACGAAAGAACGCAGTGTGACAGTTCAGTTGGAGAATGCTGGTGTGTAAACAAGATGGGCGACGAGGAGCCAGGAACACGCATCAGGGGAAACAAGCAATTTTGTGATGCACCTGGTAAGAGTTTCATTCATGACTTTGTACTCTTCCACGAAAGACATATGGAGTATCGTTATTTTATTGGAGGAAAAAGATTGTGCAAATCGTTAACATCATTGCAAACGTGCTATCTCTTTTAAACTTCTCCCGAACTTTCAACAGTGTTTCTAGAATTATTTGGAAAAAAGAGGACGAAATGCTTTGTTATCCTAGAACATAAACATATATTACAAGGTTATGATATATTATTTTCGACTGATCGCCGCATATTTTTTAGGTGAAAGAAAATGAAAAGTGAAATGTATAGTAACGATTTTTTTTGTCAACTTAAACTGGACGTAAACATTCACTGTACTTTTATACTTTTTTTTTTCTCACGTTTAATATCCACTTATGGAGTTGCCGTGATTACTCGGGCTATTATTGTGATTTTGTTTACGTCCACCTTACCTCCTACCTTTCATTATTTTAAGTATTAGACCACTTAATAAATAAATAGGCATTATCAAACAGGCGATTCTCTTTATTATATTACCAGCGAATCTATCACCATGCCTTAAAGAGCTGCGAAGGTCGCTGGGATATACCAACAAAGTTATAAAAGGACGTTTTAAGCCTCGCTGCAAGACCGATGGATCATATGAAGAAAGGCAGTGTCTTGAGTTTGGAGTTCGTAACGAAACATGTTGGTGTGTAGACAGTGATGGGAAAGAGTTGATAGGAACGCGGGTCTCAGGAAAAGCATCGTGCGTCACCAAAACTGGTAAGGAACGCTTTTATAATGGCTTGTTTGCCTCTGCTTCTCTTGGTTACTCCCTGCATACTCCAGAACAGGCCGTGATTTCCACAGTTCTTGGTTGCTCTATTTATAGTTATGTACTTATGTACTTATGTACTCTTAAGATCTGTAAAACATGACTAGACTACAAACTAAAACTCAAAATATCGAAAAAATCGGCCAAAAGCAGGCTAATGATCGCTTACTTGTTATCAAGCGTGATAATACTGTACATGTTCGTCCATGTCTTTTCAACATAGAAGAACTTCCAGTTAACGTTAGACTTTGACTGTTCGCTTTCAGCACCACCGTCGATGTGTGAAAAAGACCAGCGCCGCGCTCTAGGCTGGGACAACAAACTAACGGACGGCGTCTTTGTGCCTGAATGTAAACCTGACGGGTCTTACAATCCTGTCCAGTGCTTACGGTCAGAGGGGCCGTGCTGGTGTGTAGATGAAAATGGAAAGGAAATTCCCGGAACACGAAATGAAAATGGAAAACCTGTTGCATGCCCAGGTAGGAAAAAAAGGGGATAACTGAACCTTAAGTGTAAGTCTGTTATGATACTGTCCCAAGGGTTCATTTCGTTATCTAGTGACAGATCTTTGGCAACTGTGTTCTTTTTAACAAAGTCAATGATATTCCTACGTAACCTTCCTCAACATAGTTCATATTATCGTCAATAATACGAATATATTACACTGTGAGCTTACGTTCGAATCCCTTTCGTGATTGATGCAAGCATACATGAACCGAAGTACCACTACGCCACTGTTTAGCCGAGTGGGCCTATTACATCTAAAGATTGGATTCCTTTAATCAATGAAATACATGTTTGGTCCACCTCCACAGACGGAGAATTTCTTGAAGGAAATAAACCAACTCGCTGCCTGTTGGACAGAGCTCGATCACTGGCATTAAATGTTTTCCCATCAAATGGCGAATACATACCTAAGTGTAGTGACGATGGAGATTATCAACCAGTACAGTGTCATGCTGCCCTTGGACAATGTTGGTGCACGGACAAGTACGGCAATGAGCTATATGGTACAAGGCAGTCAGGTGTACCTGCAAACTGCACTGATACTGGTTAGTAGTCCAAGTTTGTGCATTGACCTGAAACTTTACATAAGCCTTCCAGACTTCATTGGACTTCCTTGCCTTACAGACTGATATTTTCTACTAAAAAAATATATAAATGGCCAAAGCCAAAACACTCATACAATGCCAGTTTATTTATTTTTTGGATATGTTCTTTGTGCTCTGAAGATTCCAAGTTAACTCTGTGTCAAAGAAAAAGAATGGATCTCTCCCAAGCAGTGCGTCCATTTGGCAGCTATATCCCAACGTGTTCGAAGGATAATGCGTATGAGAATATCCAATGTCACCCTTCAACCGGATACTGCTGGTGTGTTGACCAGAATGGGAAAGAGTGGCGGGGAACAAGGAAAAGCGGCAGGCCCCTGTGTGATCACACCGGTAAGATACATGCTGTTGTGGTGCTGGCCTCGTTGTCGAAGGTGTTGTTGTTATTGGTGCATTTTGCATCGTTTGCGAATTACAGTGCAGTATGTTCATAGTTATGTATGGTTTGTGTTAACTGTAGAATTATGTTAGGCGTACTTGCAAGTATGATGAATCTCTAAGGAGTGGGTAGGCTATTCTAGATTTTGTAAGTTATGGCACTCGAAGGCATCTCTTTGAACTTTCCTTGTTATTTTTCTGTTTATTCACCGCTGTATTTTCTAATTATGATGCCACGCGTGATGTATCCTGTATCATTAAACGAGATACCCGCTTCTGATGCTATATTTGTCACTGAGCGTGTAACAAACAATTAAGCCTATGCCTTCGAACAACGTATTAACGCCTCTTAAAATTGACAGCTGGTCTGACCCCTTGTTTGAAAGACCGTCTTGAGGCTTACGGCCTCGACATCGTACCTCCTCCTGGCCGTTTTGTACCAGAGTGCAAGCGGACTGGGGAGTACAAAGGACTTCAATGTCATGGTTCAACTGGGTACTGCTGGTGCGTAGATAAGAACGGGAAAGAAATACGTGGAACACGGAAAAGAGGAAGCCCACCCCTCTGTTACCAAGACGGTAGGTTGATATGGTTATTGTTTCCTTGTTAGGTATTAAGCGACAGAACCTACTCATATGATCGTCCATCGATTTACTCAAACGCAATGAAGTTTGGAGTTTTTTTGTAGAGATAACCTGTAGGGCTTTCTCGAGAAACCGTTTAATTTCTGGCCAATCTTTCTTTTAACTTTCATTACAACAGGTTCTGTTTTTATTAAAGTTATGCTCTCTTCATAGGCCAGTTACCTCGCTGTCTCCGTGAACGTCAGTTCGCCTTAGGCTGGCATGATATTGCAGTGCCCGGACTCTTCGTCCCTGAATGTACTACGGACGGTAAATATGAACTAGTACAGTGTCACCCCTCATCTGGATACTGTTGGTGCAGTGACAAGGACGGCCACGTATATACTGGTACCAAAGTTCGAGGAAAGCCAGACTGCTCCAACTTACCAGGTAAACCTGAATTTCAGCTATTATTAAATTATTGAATTTTTTCTATTGAATTCTACAAACCTGTTTTATCCAATAGAGTCGAATTCTCTGCAACACGCTATTGCCTAAAATGGGATGTCAATTGATCACAGTATCTAAGGGTTTTATGATTCACGGCTGAACTTACATTTTAAAGTTCAGTCGTTAGCAAGTACTGGTTAATTTCTGGGTAATTGCCTTGTGTAGTTTTGGTTGCATATTTAAATTCTGGAAAAAAATTAACTTAGTTGTACAATTGCAAAATAACCTTTTCATTTAAGACGACGTCAGTGCTTGTATAAAGGACCAAGTTCAAGCTAGTGCATGGTCAGCGGATTTCGCAATCGTTTTCTCTCCTGAGTGCAATCAAGATGGCAGTTTCAAAACTGTACAGTGTCAGAAATCGACTGGGTACTGCTGGTGTGTAGACCGCCAAGGAAGTGAAATCTGGGGAACCCGAATCAGAGGACAGCCAAACTGTGCTGATTTAGGTATGTGAAACGTCCAGCCGTTATATTTTGAATTCACCGATGAAATAAATTACTTATCACCCTGTAAAACTGCAATACGTTAATGCAAGCACTAACCAACCCATAGCAATGAAAGTATGGAACAAGAAACAGAATCTAGAATGCCCAGTTGAAACAAATCGCGAGTGTAATGATATACACCATTGTATACACCGAAATATATTTTCTGTGGGGCTAGTTAATGATTTATTAATTTATGGTGATCTTGATGCATGCGATCCTCTTTGGTACTCAGTCTTGTATTCGTCCACGCTTTCCCCAGACAAAAAGAAAACTGTCTGCGAAATGGAAAGTAGCGAAGGTGCACAAGTTCAACAGACTCGTTTTCAGTTCACTCGCTTCGTCCCCCTGTGCGACAGATATGGTGGCTACCGCAAAGTTCAGTGTGGATCACTTGGGGAATGTTGGTGTGTGGATCGATATGGCAACGAGTTACCAAGGACAAAGACTAAAGGAATACCTTACTGTGATCCAGATGGTTAGAGTCTTGTTCTTTAAGTTGTTTAGGGAATTTCTGATTTTCTTATTTATATAAGATTTACTATTTCTTTTTTTATACCAGGAACGTAAATGGAGTTGTAAGATGGAATATTAATTTTACCATTTGAGAGTTAACATAAACAAAAAAAAAATACACTTCGAGGGATCGGAATACATAACCTTTCTGATCTCGTCACTGTGAAATACAAGAGAAGTTGATCAATTATGAGGTCTTATTAAACCATTGATAGGCTTTCGTTAGAACCCATAATTTACAAATATATATTTTTTTAATTTTCACCCACTCTTTCGTGCCTCTATTGGCAGCTGGACTCAAGAAATGCCAGAAGGAAAGGCTCGCAGCTCTCGCATGGAGTGGATCGGCCCCAGCTGGTGTTTTTGTCCCTCAGTGTACAAATGATGGCGAGTATAAACTTGCACAGTGTGCACCATCGGGCGATTACTGCTGGTGTGTAGATCAGAGTGGCAAACCTATTCCCAGGACAAGCTCCAGTGACAAAATAAGCTGTGCTGATACAGGTTTGTCGTTATTGTCGCTATTCACCTGAACATCACGCTTGTAAAGTAATTTTGTAATCTGTAACTAAGAGCAACTTTCTGTCCGGCTCTGCCGTATTCTTTACTTTAATTCCCTTTTTCAGCCAATTTAACTGCGTGTCAACGTGAGAGACTCTATGCAGCAGGTAGATCTGGCCAATTTCAGCCTGAATGCATCGAAGATGGAAAGTACAAACCCGTACAGTGTGAGAACGGCATTTGTTGGTGCGTTGATAAGTATGGAAATGAGCTTTATGGCACTAAGACTTATGGAAGTCCGCAATCTAGGTGCCCGGATAAATCAACAGCAGGTATTTATTTCTCGTTGAAAAATAATCTATTGTCTACAAAAAAACACTGTCTAACAATATATGTGAACAATAGTTAGAGTGTATTTTCCACGTCAGGGTGCAAAAAGATCAAACAAACTGAAAAGTAGTAAACATTTATATTGGCCAGGTGTGAAGACAACATGTCAAAAAGAACGTGACATGAAAAGACTACAACCAGTAGTTTCAATGAAGATACCAAGTCAATTTCTAAGAACAAGTGGTCCACGGTGGTCAACGCTGAGATGCGATGTTAATGGAGGTTACAGTCCAGTTCAATGTCTTCCACGCACTCCATTCTGCTGGTGCGTCGACAAGTACGGACGAGAGATACCTAGGACAAGAATATCAGGAACACCCAGATGTGGGCCAATGGGTAAGCAACTGTGTTGACCTTGAGGGTTTGTTTTTGTCGTATTTCCAAGTTACGTTTATGAAACGTTTATTCATGTACCTCCGCAGCCGGTCTAACCATGTGTCAAAAGGAGCGTCAGGCAGCTCTGGGATGGAAAGGAATACCAGCCAGTGAAAAGTTCGTGCCTTCTTGCAAACCAGACGGAGAATACGATGTTGTTCAGTGCTACGCGTCCGTCAGTGTTTGTTGGTGTGTTGATAAGAATGGAATTGAAAAACAAGGAACTAGGACGTCCGGTGTACCAAGCTGTGGAATGATGGGTAATTACATATACAAACGGTGTTACTGAAAACAAAAGAAAACCTAACTGAAAGAGTTTGGCTTTTCTCAAGTATAATGTACGACGAGGGTTTCACTACGGTTTTTACTACGAACGACCTCATTTTTATGCTTACCCATCTGCGTTTTTTGTTTTTGATTATCTAGCTGACTTAACCAAGTGCCAGAAGGAACGAAAAACTGCCCTGGGACCATTAGGAAGTGCGCCCCCTGGAAGATTCGCCCCAGAATGCGACGACAGTGGGAAATACAACAAAATGCAATGCTACTCTGTCACTGACAACTGCTGGTGTGTGGATTCACGTGGACTTGAAATTCCAGGAACGAGAAATATGGGAAGGGTCAGCTGCCCCGATAAAGGTTTGTCTCTTATGCTGTTTACATGTTGCAGCGCAAAAAGCAAAAAAAGAAAAAGAACGGTACCTGTTCTTGTCTTTTTTTTTCCACAAGCCCCATTGCAGCAAGAAATGTAAGATAGCTAGCAATGTGTTCACAGTTATTCATCAATGGTTATAAGCTGTAAACCCTTTCAAAATTGCAGTTTGTTGTTGTAGGAATGTAATAGTAATATAAAGTAGTAAAGTACTGTAAGTTCTTGGTACTTACTGACTCTCTATACTAAAACAGTTATTTAACTCACTTTTTTGCAGTAGAGTCGAAAAATTGTCAATATGATAGGGAAAGATTGTTTACATCTGGAATATTAGACCTTCCGCTGCCAGATTGTGACAGGCAAGGAAATTACAAGAAAGTGCAGTGTAACTATGCTTGGGGGTTACAGTGCTGGTGTGCTGACAAGAATGGAAATGCGTATTGGAACACCAGCACTTACAACAGAGCGCCAAACTGTTCTGAAGAAGGTATGCTCAATTGCTTGGTAATCCTTACTTGTTATAAGTGGAGAATGAAATGAATTTGTGGATTTAGAAATTCTACATACAATAAACAGTAAGCACGATTTCTCTTCATGTCTAGATATTTTGTTTAAGCCCAAGCACGTGGTCTAATGCTGTTGCCCATGTTATGTAGGTATATTGCAAGTACAGCAATAATAACATAATTAGGCGATATTTCAGTTTTGAGCAGGGTACCCACCGATTGCCAAAAGTCAAGAGATGACGCCCTGTACTTCGGAAGAAAGGAGATCAAAGTCAACAGAGATGTAACACAGTGTAAACCTGACGGTAGCTTCGATGACGTGCAGTGTTCAGCGGCTACGGGATCGTGTTGGTGCGTTTACTACAACAACGTAAGAATTCCCGGAACAGAAACACAGGGAAAGCCAAGCTGTCCTCCTACTGGTAAAGAATGAGCTTCTTATTCTATAAACGAAATTTTGCTACATGTGTGCCTGGATACTCCAAAATTCCAAGCATGCGTTTCGATTCTCTGATCCTCTCAATATTTGTCTTTTATGCATAGGGAATTGCGCTCCTAACATTAACTGAGGAAAAGATATCTTTTCTGTGGTCAATAGTATCATGTTTCATATACGCGAAACCGGGTTTCTCTCCCCACACAGAGCTACCCCGTAAAAATAGGACAATATAATCGCTTTGGAATGCCCTATAATGTCTCAACTTTCCTACGTTTGTAAAGCAATTCAGATTCGTCCTTTCAAAGTAATGTTGTGCGCGACAGAAAGCACTTGTACTTACGAATTGAAGTATCTAAGTAGTTTGGCTTATCTCCAGGAGCCCAAGTGGTTGGCAAATAAATTATGTCGTTTACTCATGGCATGTTGTTATATGATGCGTTCCTCGTGAGCACTATTAAACCCAGCAAACATGATCATTAATCATTGTCACCATGCCTCCTGTATTAAGAATACTCTTACGTTAATTCTCTCCTCTTTCAAGCTGGGCTAACCCCATGCTTACAGGAGCGTATCAACTCAGAGGGCTACACGGGTTCAACTCTCCCCGGGCGTTATTCGCCAGACTGTGACAGAGATGGTAACTACAAACCTTCACAGTGCCAAGTTTCCAGTGGCGTTTGTTGGTGCGTAGATAGCCAGGGACAAGAAATTCCAGGTACCAGAGGAAGAGGGAAAAGACAATGTCCCGCACCCGGTAAGATAAACGTGACACGGATATTTAAAGAGCTCATGTTTATTACTAGACCAAAGGCAATCCTAAGTTAACTAAGATGGAATAAACCTTTGGTATCTAAATTCACTGACTGTTATTTTTACCTGAAGTATTTAACTTCATTGACTGGCAAAGGTTGTTTTGTGAACAAAGCATAACTTTGTGATACAAGCCAAGTAAAAAGACCGGCTTGCAAAAACACCAAGAAAACTAACTTAAATGTACTTCTTTCACTAGGTATCATTACAGTTAAGCAAACACATAAATTCATTTTCAATAGAATCTGGCATTTTCTAATCTGTAGGAGTAAAACTAACAAAATGCCAAGAACAACTGGAGCGCGCTCTTCAAAACATAGCTCCTGGAAGTTTCATTCCAAGATGTACACAGGATGGTAGTTTCGAAAACATTCAGTGTCAAGGCTTCGTTTGTTATTGTGTAGACAAGGATGGAAACGAGATCTCGGGAACGAAGACAACCCTTCCTGACACACCCAACTGTCTTGTTCCAAGACCAAAAGATGATGGTAAGTAAAACCCTTATAACACAGCCTGCGGAAAAGTCAAATTTTTGACGTTTCCGTTTTGATAGGCATGTTTTTCAAGTTTTCAATTTTGTATTTTCTAACGAAACAGAATACTTGCTTGATATCACTTCTACGTTTTTAACTCGGATAATGTCGTAGTCATTAATCCGCGATATAGGTAGGGATAGAACACTGCACTCCATTCTTCCTTCCGTCCGTCCTTCCTTCAATTCCTTTTTCTACATCCGCTGACCAGTGCACAAAGCGTCGGCAGTCGCTTGCGCCTAGGTCGGAAAATATTTATTCACGAAGTGATTTGTTTTTGTGGCAGTGTTCCTTATTCATGGATCGAAATCAATGGAGCTGAAGTACCGGGAGAATGTATAACTCGTTGTAATTTCGAACGACTACGTTTGGATATAAGCTATGAATGGAAACGCGTTATTATGGAAACGCTATTCTCAGCCTTTCATAAATCACTTTCCAATTCAATGGCTCACAGCTAATTGAATTAGTTATTATTAGCTAATATTCTCGAACCACTTCGGCCGTTTTCTATATTTCACAATAATCTTAAGGCACAAGATGGTGGATCGTCAAACGATGTTATATTTGTTAAGTGTTATTACTCTTCCTACACCGTTCTTCGAAAGCCCTCCTTCACCCTGAATTGGACTGAGATACTTTTAACTAAATGGCTATGCTCAAAAGGAAACTTTTTACTAAATTTTTATTCCTATAGAGCCAACGAAGAGTTTGTGCTTGGAAAAGTATCGCCAAGCAATGGAGAACTACAATATTGGCAGATTTGTTCCACAGTGCAAACCAGACGGACGCTTTGAAGAAGTTCAGTGTGGTGCTGGATGGGACTATTGCTGGTGTGTTGATGCTACAGGGAGAGAATTGACCGGAACAAGGCGAAAGGGTTGGCCTCAATGCGGTAAGATCTAAAAAACGTTTTCTACTTCTGAGAATTACACCTTGGTATTAATGATATTGATAATAATGAATAGTTCGCTGATAGCAAGCCTAAAAAAACTAAACTTCGTGGTATCCCCGAAATGACAGACTGCCATTATATTTATAAATACAACTCACGACCTCCCACACACTGCTGCCATAGAAACTAACCCTCTGTTTACAAGGCCAACATTTTAACGACGCCTACTGCAATAGTTCCTAAACTTTTTCCTCTAGTACCTTCCACTGAAGCAGACGTTGCTCTAATTTTGGACTACGCCACAACTCCTGACAACATAGAGCAGATATCAACGTTTACAACGTCTATCATTGATGAGCTTGATATTTCTCCAAGTGGTGTTCACGTGGCTGTTATCACATACGGAGAAAACGCCACAATAGTTCTCAAATTCAATGATCTGCAAGGTAAACAAGACAACAGGGACGAATTGAAAAGGTTCATAAACACACTAACCCCAATGCGAGGTACACCTAGAATAGACAGAGCCTTGCAAGTGGCTGAGAGAGAGTTATTTACAACAGAGGCTGGCTCAAGACCAGGAGTTCCAAAGGTAATGTTCTTAGTGCCGTAATGATAAGTTTAGCGCCCTCCAATAACTATCACATCCCTATTTTTATGCCATCCCAGAGCTAACAAAAAAAAAACACCGCCGCATCGAATCAATACGGTAGTCTCCTCAGGGTGCAATCTTTCATTAACTTGGGAACTCGGACGTTATCTTCTTACTGGATAAGTATGTGGTAACCGCAATTAAGCTCCACAAACTTTGCTTTGAATTTAGCCTTTCCCTCGGCCAAAACGTAGATAGTTTTCTGCTGTAATTTTTTGGTAAGTAAAGCAATCATTAAATCAGTTTTTTATTGACTCTTTCACACTTAAACTAATATACATTGGGAACGAACCGCAATGTAAGATAAGATGACGCCAAAACGTCATGTCATAGCGTTTATATCGCTTTTAAAATACTGCATCAGTTTTCATTATTCTGTCGGGTGAAACGTCTATCCAACAGTTCCTTGTTTTGGTATCATTGGACACAAAAACCAAAGACCCCCAGCAAATGCCCCTCAGTGAAGCTTCCCAAGGAGTCAAGAGCAAGGGCATCAATGTCTACTCCGTTGGAATTAAGCCTGGAGTCGATCAACAAGATTTAGAAGACACCACAACGAAGCCTTCCAATGTATACATCATTCCATCTGATCAATTAGCCAACACTGGAAAACGAATAGCCGATACTATTAAAGGTTATGTGGACCCCCCAAGCCGTCAAACAGGTCAGTACTACCGTGAAGTTAACACAATAGTGTGCGTTGCCCTCTGTCGTTATACAACGATATTTATAGTTTGTCCATCAGGACCTGAGTGAAGAACATTTATTTTTGTTTTTTTTGTTTCTTTTGCTTTCACTCAAAGATAAATAGCCCTACATGAATGTTGTTCGCATTATCGGCAGAAACGTACCACATGGAAAAGAACCAGGCCCTGGTTGTTCGAAAGGTGGATAACGCTATCCACCGGATAGATCACTATCTAGCGGATAGTGTGGTTTGTTTTGTTAACACTTATCCACTGGATAGTGATCTATCCGGTGGATAGTGTTATCCAGCCTTTGAACAACCCGGGCCAGATCGTTATCTTTTGTCAATGCCGGACGTAGTTTTATATTGCTGGTAAAGCTCATGTCCTCTGTTTCAAGGACAAGTGCACTCATATAACTGTAAGTTTAGTAATTGTTCCTTCTCATCCAAGCAGATCTAACCGCCCCTGCTGATGTCGGAATTTTAATTGCATCGTCTCCACAAACAACACCAACGAAATGGTCATCAATTCTTGATGATGTCAATTCTATGGTGGATGCCTTTCCGGTATCTCAACGAGGTACTCACCTTTCCGTTGCAACAGTGGGCAAGGTTCCCAAACTGGCTTTCAAATTCAATACCCTCAGAGGATCAGACTATAATTTGAATGAAGTCAAACGCCGCATTTCTCAAATTCCTTATGAGAAAGTGGAAACAACAAGACTGGATCTTGGTCTTCAAAAGGCAGCTGATGAAATGTTTGCAACACAAAGTGGAATGAGGACTGAAGCTTCAAAGGTATCCAATGAAATGCTACATCATTTGTTTTTTTTCCAATCAGTAATGCTTTCTAAATGGCCTGTTCCACTAAACATGATGTAGAATCACAGGGGGAAAAACTTGTTGTGTAGGGTTTTGTTTTGTGACCGTATTCCTTTGAATCCTTTGAGTGCTAACATTGCCGATACTAAAACTAACCATGCAACTAAAGCTTTATATCATTTTTTTTCTATATCGTTCGTACGCACAGCAGATTATAATGACGGCTCCAACAGCTGTATGTCAGAACAGTGCGAAAAAATTTTCTCAGTGTTTACCTATGTTCAGTGATGTGATGGGTCATCTGTTAGGCGGCATCCAGTATGGAGTACTAGGTTACTGCGTTTGACACAAGCATTTGTTTCCTAACTCCTTATGTAAGGGAATACTTTGACGGACTTCCTGGTTAAAATCTATTGATATTCATACCCAATAAACCACTTTAATTCGTGTCCTAGTTCTTGCTGGTAGTAGCAGATGGAGACCAGCCAACGGATGAGCCATCCACTACTCTAGCAAGTGCTGCTCAAAAAGTGAAAGACAAAGATGTGGAGGTCTTCGCATTTTCCACAAAACCAAAAAGTGACACCAACATGGATGACCTTCGTAAAATAGCTTCACGAGATGACAATGTTTATGCTGTCGCACCTGATGAGCCTGCACCTGCTATAACCACCAAGATAGCGAGTCAGGTTAAAACTCGCTTGAGAGGTGAGTATATTTTGGAGCAAATAGATATGATTTCCTGTTACTTATAATTAATATTTTGTTCTCTCTTTTGACTGAGGCATTGGACACCAGCTGTCTAGGTTGTGGATTTGTTGACCACCTGCAATTGTCTTCTTCGCTCCACTAATATTCTTACGTTTTGCCTTTTACTTCTTACAAAAGACTGTTTGACTGCTCGACCCGAACAGTGTAACGTTTTTGCCGTCATGATTCGTTGGGTAATTTATGTCAATTTTGTTGTCAGCTCCATACGTTTAAAACCAAAAAGTATTTTTTCTATCATACTAAAGTATCAATTCATGCTAATTTATGGTAAGATGTGTTCCTAAAATTTTCCTTTATTAAATTATTTCTACTTTGTTAAGTATACCACCAAACCATCTGTACCTTGGCATCTTTTCTGGATCCCTCTTTTTAAATTGGTCTCATTTAATTCCGCAGAACGAAGCTATCCAGTCGACATTGCCTTCTTAATTGGATCATCACCCTCAACCACGCAGGATCAATGGAGAGCCACCCTTGACTTTGTTAAGTCAATTGCTGACCAATTCCCGGTTTCTCAAAGAGGAGCCCGAATAGGAGTAATATCTTTTGATACGACACCGAGAGCCGGATTTGCATTTAATGCTCTTACTGGTCCGCAGCTAAATAACTATGAGGTCCGCAGGTTGATTGACAGAGTTCCATACAACAATGGACCCACAAGGATTGACAGGGCTTTGAAGCTTGCTAATACATATCTCTTTACACCTCAGGGCGGAGCAAGAAAGGACTCTCTTAAGGTACCAACGTGCACGTTTGAACTGTAATACTATTATTGTTGTAACTGGTAAGTGGATATCAGCGCTCAAATGCTACAAGCCCTCCCATTATAGACTTGTGTTTTTACGACTATTTTGCAGAATGCAAAATAGGAATTAAGTGAGCGCGGTCGGTCGGTCGGTCGGTCGGTCGGTCATTCCTTCCTTGGGTCGTAAACTTTTGTTTGTATGTCCTCTGACCAATGCACAACTTGACTTGACGAAGAGAAAAATGTCGTCGAATGGTTCCGAAAATGTGAAAGGTAGTTAAATAATAATTAGATAGATTTCAGCTAGGTATGTCAACAGCATGTGGTGCGAGCATTTGTTGTACTAGTTACGAAATAAACGCGGGCTCCTGGGTTTTAATAACATGATGCATGCAATGCATGAATATCGAGCAAAATAATAAATTATTATAAATGTGAAGCACTTATTAACTTCTTGAGGGAAAAAGAATGGAAAAACAAGTCGGAGGGAAAAAGAAAAGAAAAAAAGATCGTACGTTTGCCCGCCCGTGTGTTGAACTCTCGCCCTTCATGCTTTCCCAGCTTTCCAATACAGCATACCAACGTTTTGAGCTAACTCTCACATAGGTCCGCAAAGCGTGTATGTGTCTAGAGCGTTATGCACTATTGTATTGCGGAGTCAAGACAGTGATTAAAGTGCGATTTTAAGAGGTTTAAATAAGGGACAGAAGAAAGAAATTTATTTTTGGAACAAAGCCAAAATAATTTCATCTTTTCTGTTTATACTGATGCATGTACTTCATCATGCAAAATCGTCGTAGCCTCAAAGAGGCCTTTGATTCGTCGCAGTTGTCGAATTTGCGGCTCAAATAGAACATGTGAACAGTTTGGAAACCATTACTGGCGGTCCCTCCAAAAAAACGTTTTCCGACGATTCCAAGGCAACAAAGATCGAATTTTTTAAAGGATGTTGTAGGAAATCTTTTCAGCTGCTAAACCATAACATTTTTCTCCTTTACTTTTGCAGCTTCTTTTTGTAATAACAGACTCTGGACAAGCCACAGACCAAGAGCCATCCACGCCACTTGACCGGGCTTCTTTACCTCTCAAAAACAAAGGGGTAGAGGTCTATGCTCTAGGTGTCGGAGACAAGATCCCCGAGCAGAACTTGCGAGATATTGCGTCAAGACCACAGAACGTTTTTAGACCTGTTAGTTCTGTCAATAACCTACCACAGAGACGACCCGCAATATTAGAAAACTGGAGAACATACTTAAGAGGTTAGATGAAGTTATGTTTCCCCCAGGTTTGCTATATTAGTTTTCCTCTCACATAACGTTTTAACACAAAAGGTATGATGCAACCATGTGTTTACGGAACAGTCACTGCATTCCTGTTTTCAATGTAATTACAACGTGTTTTTTTTCTTCAACAACTAAGGAGATGACTCTCTGTTGTATTGTGTATTCAAAACAACTTACGGACGATCCTTCTATTTCTGTTTAGATCGCTGGGTGGCTGTAGACATTGGCTTTGTTGTGGAAGCGTCGAACAATGTTTCACCTAAGATGTGGAGAGACTTAAAGGATATTGTTAAGAGGACAGTAGACCGTTATCACGTTGCACCCAGATCTGCAAATGTCGGAATGATTACTTATGGCAACATTGCCACTATGGTATTTGACTTTAATGACAGAATATCGAATAACTATGAAGTAAAGCGCGTTGTGGATAAAGTTTCCTTGGTACGGGGAACACCTAGACTAGATCGTGGTCTGCTAATGGCATCGAGGTTCTTGTTTACTGAGGAAAGAGGAATGAGAAGATGGGTGCCTAAGGTGCGTTCTGTACTTTAGTATAAATACCATATTGTGTCTAAACGACTGATCCTTAAAGCACGCAAACCTTAGTCATTCATGAATACATAAGAACACTAAAAGAATAAAGGCTGTCAAGCGCTGGTCCTGCTTACAGCCAAAAGCATTGTTTCTTTTATCCAAACGTTGAAAGAAACAATCTGACTCTAAAACTCTTTCCTATTAATCTAATTTCCTTCTTGATTAATTATCACTGTTGTGTCTATTTGGTAACTTTGTACGTTTGATTATACTAAGTAAGCTAAGTAAACTTCGAATTACTGAACGTGTTGAACAGTGATGGAGGTGTCCAATCGATAGAATTTAAAAGCTCTTTTCCAATAAGCCATACGATTACTGGCCAGTAAATGCACTGATTCTTATTACGTCTTACTTTTGTTGTAGTTCCTTTTCGTGATAACAGCTAGCTCCCTGTTGAGCTATCCTGACGGGTACACACCTTTAGCGACTGCGTCACAGGGACTGAAAGACCGGGGAGTTCAAAGTTATGTTCTTGGGGTAGGGCCTGATGTGGATGACAAACAGCTAAATGACGTCGCCTCACGCCCGCAAAATATTTACAGAGCACCTATTAGCCGGTTACCAAATTTTGGACCAAAACTTTGGAACAGCTGGAGAGATGACATACGCCGTAGGGGTAAGTTAGTCATTGCAGTAGCTCTCAAGTTTAATTGTCTCTGGTGAAATGAAGGAGGAGAGGCTGGCCAAACTATTAAATTTCAAATAGGAGGACTTCCTCTCTACAAAATGCAGGCGCGGTTGTTTCATGGTTAGTGCGCTTGTCCTCGGAGCGAGCGGTCCGGGTTCGAGCCCTGGCCGGCGACACTGTGTTGTGTTCTTGGGCAAGACGCTTAACTCTCACAGTGCCTCTCTCCACCCAGGAGTATAACTGGGTACCGGCAAATTGTTAGGGAAACCTAACAAATTGCGGGGGAATGACCTGCAATGGACTAGCATCCTGTCCAGGGGAAGTAGAAATACTCCTAGCCGCTTTATGCTAAGAGCAGAATGTTTGTATGGACAACTTAGATGAGCCTTCAAATTATATCCAGCCGGCTCCAAGGCTTCATATTATTTGTATAGCGTAAAGAAAATCTACCCCATTATACTGTTGAGGCTGCCACAGTCCTTGTGAAAGTAACTCGATAAGTTTGGTACATCTGCGTTACAGATACTCAGTTCAATAACGAATTTTTGGAATTTCCCTAGGCCTCTATCCTGCAGCAGATGTGGCGTTCCTTCTCGGTTCCTCGCCTCGAACAACACCGCAGACTTGGAATGCATTCCAAACTTTTGCCAAGACAGTAGTAGACACGCTCGGTGCATCACCAGATGGTGTCCATTATAGTGCTATTGCATTTAACTCAGAACCTCGGGTGGCATTCCGATTCAACACCTTGCAAGGACCTCAGTACACACCGGATAACGTCAAACGTCGTATTAATGACATGCGTTATACACGAGGAAGCACGCGTATTGACAAAGCTGTGGACCTGGCTAACAACGTGTTGTTCACTCCTCAGTCTGGCATGCGAAAAGATGTGCCAAGAGTAAGTTAATAGTATGAAATAGCTAGAAAAATGAAGATTTTGGTATCTTTCTATAAGATTTTCCCCTAAGGCGACCCTGATTTATACCAGTATGGCTGTCTGAAATATGAAGAACAGCTTCCAGATGTTGAGAGATTTTGTTACCGGAATATAATTAAGTTTCTTTATCTAAACATTGTTCAAAGTAAATATCAGCCAGTACACTCGGTTGCCAGACGTTACAAAAGCTGACGAAATAAGACTTCGTTTTTTAATCCAGCTAAAGATAACAAATTTTGGGTCAATTAATAAGTCGTCTTTGCTTATACTTGATTTCAACGTCGTCGCGTTTCTATTTGAAACTTTCGTGTTATTATTATCTCTTCTGCCACTGTAAATGGGTTTTTTCTGAATACCTAATGCTGTCCTGCAACTTGTTTTTTCCTTTAACTTTTCTCTAGCTGGTAATCCTCTTGGTTGATGGACCGCAAGACAGAGACCAAGTCCCATACACTCCCTTGTCGCGAGCATCGCAGCCATTAAGGGACCGCGAGATTCCTATATATGCAATTGGCGTACGGCCCTATGCCCCTGAGAAGGAACTGGAGGACCTTACTTCCGACAGATCAACAGTCTTCTTCTATCCCTTTGATGAGCTCCCAAGGCGCACGCCACAGGTTCTCAATCGTTGGTATGACAACTGGTTATCTAGATGGCGTCCTATAGGTAAGGAGTTCCCTTGTTAAAACTAGACTGTGCGCCAATATTGCATTTTTCCATGTTGTTTCTGCAAGAGTTAAAAAGTTAATGGATACTTTAACAGCAAATTTTAGAAGTGATAACTTAATCGGCATGGGTCAGAAAAGCGTTACAGCGAGAACATCATCAAAAATCAAAAGAGACACCTAGTGATAATGCCCTGATAATTAGTAAAACGCGAGTTAGGCACTGGTTGGCTGTCGAAATAAAGTTAATTTAGAGTAGACGTGTTGTCTCATTCTATAATATCATGGGAAATGCTGCGGTTGGATGGAAGATACCTCGTTAAAACATAGGTAAAACACTCGAGAAATTTTGGAGTTACGTAATTGTAACGTTTTTTTTATTAATTGCAGCCCGCACGGATACCAAATGCAGACAAGAGTATCGAACAGCATTGACGAACTATGTGGTGGGTCGATATGTTCCACGTTGCAGACCAGATGGCAGCTATGAAAATCTACAGTGTCGTACTACCGTTTGTTTCTGCGTCGATCGAAATGGAAAAGAAATTCCAGAGAGTCGAAAATCTGCGTACAGTCCTCCAAACTGTCTTAAATTCGGTATGTTTCTTTTTTCATGATACAGAAAAAGCCTTTGGTTTAATATTCCAACGCACATTTACTGTACCAAACGTAGCGTAATTCATTTTAGAATCAGTCAATAAATCAATCAAATCACTGAGGGGATAATAAACTCTAGACCTTGCCTAATTAAATATCAACCCGCAATGGCGTAATAGCGTCTTTATCCCACTGCAGCGAATAGGCCGATTTTATATCAGATGTATATTATTTATGATTTGTAGTTGATTCACCCACCGACTGTGAGAGAAAATATAAGGAAGCTGTGGCCCGTCGCTCGTATGCAAAAGGTGGCTATGTACCCAGGTGCCTTCCAGATGGAACGTACGATGAAGTGCAGTGTGCAGGTGGTTACTGCTGGTGTAGTAGTCGATCAGGATCAGTCATTAGTGTAGGTGCGATAAGAGGATGGCCATCGTGTGCCACTGGAGGTATGTTTTTTTTTCATATCAGCTGTACACCTTAGGTTCAAGAATGTTTTTGATATATTAGTAGCCCTTTTCACAGTTAGTTTTTCTCATTTGCATTACAATGTAATTCAACTTGGATGCATAAATGAAAACGTTAACCGTGAAAGGGTTAATATGAAATGTAATTGTAAGCTATCTGACATCTGCCTCAGCTCCTATATGGCACAGGCACGGTCGTGGATCGAAAACCCACTTTGAAAGTACCGCCCACAACGGCTGAAATTACTATCTGTGTTATCTGTGAGAGAAGTACTTTTCTATTACTTCTGAAAAACGGTTTCTTTTAAATTCCACCACTATCAACATCACAGCTGTATGAAAATTTAGCACCCACTTATTATTCTCCATTGTGATGTAACAGCCAAAGTCCTTATAATTTTTTTGTACATTTATTTGTACCCTCAAATGTTAGTCTGTCAAGTCTGACACCTAGTGGCAAACGTATTATTCTTACTTGAAACTAATCAAACGTTGAATTGTTCACAGGAAAACCACAAACACCTTGCCAGAGACAGTATGAGAAAGCGCATAACATACCTAACACCTACGTACCACATTGTACACCTGATGGAGAGTACTTCCCTGTACAGTGCGAAGCATCTGTGTGTTTCTGCGTAGACCAACAAGGAACGCGAGTCAAAGCTTCAGCTAAGCTGCTCCCATCATTCCCATCCTGCGATGCTACGCCAGGTAGACTTGAAAGTTGATGTCTTCTCTTTGTTCTAAAAATAATGGTTCGGTGAAAGGGTACAGTAATAGTGAACATATAGTTGGGTTGGAAGAAATGAATTCCTAGACAAATCACAAATTATTTCGTGAGTTAACTATACGAAAGGTTCTTCACTTAACAGTGAACATAAGTGAAGCGCATGTCTTGCCAACGAATGTCTTTCCCTTTGTGGTTGTTTTCTACTTAACGTTTTGTCTTATTTTGAACTGTTTTAGCCCTTCCCCTGTCCCCTTGTCAGAGGGAAAGACGATCAGCAACCGAGAGTCATGTCGTAGGTCGGTGGGTACCACAGTGTCAGGAAGATGGTTCCTATTACCCCGTGCAATGCACCACTGGCTGGGATTGTTGGTGTGTTGATGAGGATGGAAGAGAGATCCAAGGCACTAAAAGAAGAGGTTGGCCAGATTGTGACCCACAAGGTAACAGCAGAAATGACAGAAAATTTGAGGAATTTCTTACGCACATAGTGGTTACTTACATAGACCTGTTCTATTTTATCATTTCTCTTGCAAATAGTGAAGAGACAAACAGAATGTCGGCGTCACTTTAAAACAGCATTACTCCGCCTCCTCCCTGGCAGATTTGTTCCTCGTTGCAAAGCTGATGGTAACTACGATACAACACAATGCGTTGGCTCAGTATGTCTTTGTGTGGACAGCCGTGGAATAGCAATTCCAGGCACATCAAAAGCACGCTTTATTAAACCAAACTGTGAATCCCAGGGTAAGATAGGTTTTACATTATCTTCATTAATATAACACTCTACATTTTTTTTTTGCTCTGGTACAAACCTTTTGATTTTGATCCTCTCTCACAGTGTCTTTGCTTTTCTATACCTGTCAGGTTGGAGACTGTCAAGATGCCAACGAAAGTATCAAGAATCATCGCGCTTCTCCTATGTGGGACGTTATGTTCCCAAGTGTCATCCAGATGGTCGTTACAAAGAGGTCCAGTGTTACAGGAATAAATGCTTTTGTGTTGACAGCAACGGTCTGGATCTAGGTGCCAATAAAACTCTGCTACCTGACGTTCCAAGCTGCCCACCCACACCGGGTTAGCATTTACACGTTTTTGAGTGTGGAAGTCACCAGTTTGAATATCTACTCTGCGAAATCGTAACAATTCGCAATCGAACTTTATTACTTTACTTAATTGATGGTTCTCAGTTTGAAAATTAGAAAACAAAAATCGAGGCATTACCAAAACTGCGAGTCTTTCAACATATTTTTTTTTTTACTCTCATATTAAACGTTTACATTATGTCCTTTAATTTTTGCCATTTTTTTATAGAATCCGACCCAAATCGAGTTCCATCCCCTTGTGAAAAGCAGCGTGAGGCAGCTCTCCAAGGTTCGGCTGATGCTTTTGAACCATATTGCAGACGAGATGGATCCTTTGATCCGATTCAGTGTAAAGGATTAATGTGCTACTGTGTAGACAACAACGGAAAGGCCATTAAGGGAACTGACACACCACGCCCATATCAACCAAATTGTTACGGTACGTAAAATGCGTTAGTCGATATCAATATGATATTTTTCCTCTGTACAATCATTTTTATGCGTCTACCGAAGACAACAGTCCGGCATTTGCTACCCTAGAAAAATTAATTATTCTCATTAGGTCATGGTTATCTGCTCGACTTCTCTTCTGTAAGTTTTCATTCCGCGAGAAGCCATTCGAGTCAAGTTTGACAGTGGCGTGATTAGATCACAGAGGACGTCAAAATGTGGCAAGAACATTGTCCCATGCGCGTGTCATGTTGATTAATTCGTCTTACACATTTCATTACCGAATTCCAAAAAAAAATCCACCATCTTCATTCGCTTATCACTACTCGCGATGAATTCGACAGTGCTGACCCTAGCAGAATGCAGGACGCCTGTCACATATGAACTCAGTTATTAATGACCTTCAGTTGCTCTCCATGAGTTCTTGTAGCTCAGTGGCTAGAGCGCCCGCCATGTGTTCAGGAGGTCATTGGTTCGATTCCTGTCGCGGACTCAGATATTTCTTTGTCCCACGCTCGTGTCATGTTGGTTAATTCATCTTTCACATTTCACTACCGGGATCAAAATTCACCATCTTCATTCGCTTATCAACAACATAAATAATTAGGAGTCTGGCTTCCTGAAATAACTGTAGAGTTAAAAAGGGCAGGCAGCCAGTGTTACAATTTGTAAATACAAATTAAGGTCGGTGAAACACACAGAACCACAAACCATTACAGATAGCAAAATGAAAAAGACTATAATATATTAGAGTAAAATAGGAGAAATATAATAAGAAAACTTAATATTAGAGAGAAACAGGCTTAGAGTTGAGCAATACAGGCGCTAGCTAGTAACTTTCTATCCTCACTGTATGGGGTACGTACCGATGTACGTAAACAAAACAATGTAATTTTGCCTTGATTTTGAATGACAGACCTATCTAAACAGAGTACAAATCTAAAATCCAATCATAAAGACGATCAATTGTCGTTTTATTTTATTCAGGTCCCAATCCCACGGAATGCCAGAAAGCATATCTAGAAGCGCTGAGAAGCTATCTGCCAGGCCGTTTTATCCCAAATTGCACGCGGGGTGGCAAATTTGATCCTATTCAAGTGCAAGGGTCTGATGCGTTCTGTGTTGACGATGGAGGCAGAGAAATACCCGGTACTAGAGTGACTAGACCATTTAGACCCAAATGTATTGTGGGTAAGTTTCCTATTATCCATCTAAAATCTTAGGAAGTGCGAGTGCTTGCAAAGTTTTTTCCACACTTTTGTTATATGCCAACAAAATACAATTTCGCCTTTTTTAGATAAACCTGGTCGATGTCCCAAACCACGAAATGGCGTGCAAGAAGTATGTGTCTACACTTTCGATCCCAACGATCCGAGACCTCTGCGAGAAGATAAATGCCAACGAGACAACGACTGCGCAGATGATCAAAAATGCTGCTACAACGGTTGTGATAACGATTGCGTCCCTAAAGACCCCAACGAAAAATACGGTACAGTATTTCATTTTCATTGCATTCAAGACTTCACTTCACTTCAGCACTTCTTATCTGTAGGGCACGTTTTATCGTAGTATCTCCAGCAGAAACTTAGCATGGCATATTTCCTGTGTAATTTTGGCATTACCTCCTCAATGAAATTTAGCTCTCCAGCCAGTAAGCGTCCCTTTCTATTAGTGCTCCTCTTTAAATAAGCGGCCTTACACCAATAAGCTCTCCTCTCACAGCGCTATTAGAGTACATTGAGGTAATTCGTGGTCGATATTCCTTCTGAATTGCTTACATAATCGCTGTCTAGTCTTTTTAGTGTATTAACTGTAAGGACATTATTCCTTCAAAACGCTTTTTTATTGTTGACCAAAAATGTTTTACTTCTCATCCCCTCCCCCCAACTACATACATCTGCAAGGGCTTATTTTGCCTAAAAACGAATTATGCTAAAAAGTACACCATTAGAGTTTTGTTGTTTTGAAGCACTAGATTGCAGGATATACAGGAAAGAATTCGATTAATTTTTACACTTCTGCTGATGTTGAACTTTACTTCTTTCGCCAAACAGGTGGAAATTGTCCAATCCCCATGGATGCTACATTTATCATTGGCTCATCTGGAAGCATTGGTAATAGTCGCAATTGGATTCGCCTGTTGAGCTTTGTCCAAACTTTAGTCAGTGTTTTTGGCGTATCACCATCTGGAACTCACGTTTCACTTATACCATATAGTACTGATCCTAAATTGGCCCTCAAATTCAACACATTAACTGGCTCACTTCTCAGTGTCCAAGAGGTCAACAGACAGGTTGCTCGTCTACGCTGGGAGAAAGGTTTCAATCGAATTGATAAAGCCATGGAACTAGCTGACAAGGAGGTGCTGACAAGTGCTGCTGGCATGAGAGATGTTCCGAGGGTAAACTAAATACATAGAGCTAAAACTTGTGTGAATGCTTTTAATTTTTTCATATGCCTTTACATTTCCTATTTAATAAATCTTGGCTTCAGAGAAAGTAGAAGAATAACATTCCTTTCAGTGACCATGGTAACAAAAGATATGTGTCTACCAGCGCATGGAACTATGATCGTCGATATCAGTACCGCTTGGCTTCGTGCAGTGCTTTCCTATAATGTTGGCTATTATATTGTCCAAAATGTTGTTGTTTATAACAGTCTTTTATTCCTTTCTTTTAAGACGTTTGGACATAAAGCATTTGTAAAATTTGAAAAGACGTTAAAAACACCTAAAAGTTGGTCAAAAACCTCTGCCACGCGTCCCACTTTCAACCTTTTGTTCCCAAACGTGGTGAAACACGGTGTCGAGTGTTTGACTTCAATCTCTCGCATGGTTTGGGGCCGCGAAGACTGGGAACGGCGTTGGATTTTTCATCGCTGTGAATCTTTCGTCTGAAAAGATTTAAATCAGCGATCTGAGGATAGTTTACAACTTCCATATTTGCCGTAGCTTCTGAACTACTAAAAAGTTGTATTTGAGATATTTTATTGATTCTTGAACAGTGCATTTATAGAGGTGCCTTAAAAGTTATTTGTTTTGATCACTACTTTCTAGTCTAATTAACAATTAAACCCGCAGCCCGCAAGGGCTACGGGTCAATAGCCCATGAGGCGAAGCCGAACGGGCTATTGACCCGTGGCCCTTGAGGGCGAAGAGTCTAATTGTTTTAGTATCACCCAACTAGGCGGACAGACAAAAGCAATAATAAAGTTAGAAAATGCAAGACGAAGAGAGGTTTTTTTGGGAATAAAACGAAAGAATTTCGCTACTCGAAGACTATTGCTAATAGTCCCCTAATAGCGTAGCCAATCAAAATGCAGGATTTGCATTAGTCCACTAGTTGGGTGATACTAATATCCGATATGTATAGGTATTCGAATGAACGCGAGGGCAATTGAGGATTTACACTACCATACTACACTATTCGTGATATATAAAATAATATTACTCAATGTATTAGTAAAACGAGTAGTAATATTATTTCAGACATCTAAAATAGTGTAAATCCTGAAAAGCTCAAGTTTTAATTTTACTACTCATTTATATCAGTGACGAAATTTTAAACTAGCCCGTATTAAGCTGTGCTTGAGCACGAACTAGAAAAAGTGAAAAATGATTAAATTTCACGATAAAGTAATTTCAGTAATTTAAGTCTTCAATTTCATTTATTTTTATATTATGTAAGTAGTTGTCTTATATAATTATCTTTTCTGTTGTATTTTGAACATTACAGCCTGTCCTCGTTATCACAGATGGAAAACAAACTACTAACTTGGGGCTGTATACCCCTCTCGAAGCAATCTCTTCACGGCTGCAGAAAAAGAAAGCTAGTGTGTTCGCCTTGGGTATCGGTGACAACATTGACAAATCGGAACTTGAAAAAATCGCCAGTTCACCTGATAACGTTTTTACAGTTAAATCATTCAACGACTTGGAAAGCAAAGTTCAGCAAATAAGGAATGGCTTCTGTATAGGTATAGCGTTCTTCTCACGGAACAAAAAAATCCATCTTCACATAACATTACTTCAGTACCAGCACTTAGTTATGTCCAATTCCTACTCAAATCGTATATCAAGATTAACTTACCCTTAATCCTTCCCTGATGACACCCTGATAACAAACTAGTGTTTCACATGTCATGAGCAATGCATGATTTCAATCCTTCCTAAGGTAGCATAAACTGAGAAAGCGGAAACCTTGTGTTTCCCTCCAGACCCGTTTACTTAATTTGCTAAATCTCAATCAAAGATACTCAGCAGAGATCTCTTTTCACAGTGCCGCCTCTACGAACGACGCCATCACCCCAGCCCACAACTCCGACAGGTAAGTGGTGATCGGCCTGCGACAATTTCCATTTATAATACTTTTCACCTCAATATTGATACGCTTTTATTTGCACAGATCCATGCAAGACGGATGGCTGTGACGCCCCCTACAACATTGGCTGCAGAGTTGCGGACAATGAAGCACAGTGCATCTGTCCCACATGTCCCGACACAGTCAGCCCTGTTTGTACATCAGATGGTGTTCAGGATCGTTCCGAATGTCTTATGAGAAGGCAATCCTGTGTTACTGGTGACCTAGTGACTGTGGCTAACAGTGGCCCATGTGGTATGCATAATTAATTCAACAACCTGATATTAGTATTTTGAAATATTTACGACGTTCTGGATATTCCTTCGGTAATAGTCCTTCCACTCGAACACTTCAACTTTGACGAACATGTAAATGAAAACTTAATATGAAGAATAATTTTAAGGTCACAAAAATTTGCCACTACGCAGAAACATTATTAAAAGTGTATTTTTCCCAGAACAATAAGCTTGTTTAACCCTTCCACTCCTAAACACCCATTTATGCGCTATTTGGAGGCGCGGTCATTGAACGACTTGTGATGTCATGAATTAGCACGTCAGTGGAGTTTAGTGGTAAGCAGCTGATAGAGCTAGGATTGACCCTTCTACAGGAATGTTCATTTTGAATGTCGGTTGCATTCTGACAGAGCAAATCAAACAAAAACACGATCCAAAAAAAAAAGTCCAAATTTTGCCTTATGCGCGTGCACCAGAGTGAAATTTTACACATCTTTTCATGGAATCGTAATGAAAATGTAACTGAAGTGTGAAAAAGTGCCTTTCTAGCAAAGATTAGGTACATTTAAGATCATAGCACCAAAACTTCAGCTTCACGGTTGAAAAAAAGCGTTTTGGGGAAAAAATTGGAGGGTGAAAGTGTTAAAATTCAGAGATATATGCTTTAATAACTGTGTTCGAAATAAGCTTCTGCTCGCAAAGCAGCATTTAGACCGTATCTCCTCTAAATATAGGACGTTTCATTGTTTTCCTGAACTAACACTTCTATATTTATCAACCCTTTTCTACTACCAGAAAAGGAATGCAAGCCAATTGCCGATGTTGCTTTCGTCATCGATTCGTCTGGTAGTCTTGGACGAAGCAACTGGGGACGAATGAAGCGGTTCCTGAAAGCTATTGTTAGCAAA
>Ga0126337_10000084_pt1 | contig 32573 bp, 18 predicted proteins | sample DipCmetagenome_FD_92527 | JGI IMG/M metagenome (GOLD analysis project Ga0126337, IMG submission 92527) | Coral microbial communities from La Bocana,Puerto Morelos, Mexico - Diploria C A metagenome | ecosystem: Host-associated > Invertebrates > Cnidaria > Coral | place: La Bocana,Puerto Morelos...
ATTTATAAAGGGTGAAAGTTTCTAAAGAAACTGTGGTGCTGCGTCGGTGGGGGTAACAAGGTAATTTCGTTATATCAACTAAGTTGAAAATGTAAATTGGCCACCGTAATGAGTTATAAAGCTATATAATTATTATATTAGTTATAAAATTTGACAGCAAGAAATCTCAAGAGTCTGAAGGACCGAGGTGTAGGCGAGGTTCCTAACCCCGAAAAAAAGAGCGAGACACATACCCAACAAGCTAGTTCGGGAAGTATTTATTATTGTTTTTAACAATAATAATAATAAAAGCGTTATTTAAAACTGAAAGACCGATCAGCGAAATCCGGGAGGAAGACGCTGGTATAAACCGATGATCAGTATCAATAAATTACATGATAAAAAACGATAAAAAATCAAAACACTACATTTATGATCAGTGTTATCTAAATCAGTAAAAAAAAGTTTAGTCTTAAAAATTTTCAAACTACGGCAGTTTCGATGGTCTGTTGGGAGGTCATTCCATTCCTTGGCAGCAGCGTACATACAATGTGTACGTGAATGTGGACTGACCCATAGCAGTTTTAGTTCTAGGAAGATGAAGTTCTCTGTTGTCTCTCAAGACCTTACTACGGAGGTCGGATCGTAATTTTTGCAATCTGCTGATAAATTGGAGCGTCCCCATGACCCATTCTCGGTTTCTTACTTCGCTTTTACAAACATTTAACTGAAATTGTCCTCCAAACACCAAAGGTAATAACATTTCTACTGCACAAAAAGAAATTATTTTGTGCAAAGGATTGAACAGCAATTCGCCGAGATTAGTTCGTGAGAGGGTCCAGGCTTAGCGGTCCGGTAAAACAAAATTCGGACCGCTAAAGGAACCAATCAGAATTCTTCTTTTCGTCGCGAACCAGTTCAGGGATAAAGGTTATAAACCGGCGAGGTGTGAGCCCTCCCAGTGCCCACGTTTACATACCAACGTCCTCATAGAACTGTGCTTCAAGCAAAACAGGCAATAAATAGTTATACATTTTCCTAGTAGTGTGCAGATTAAAACGGTTGACAGCCTGCCAGGCTTTATTGGGATACATCGCGATCGCTCATAAGGGCTTTTGGAGCAATTGCTTGTCAGCTTCAAACCCCCACCCCTCGTGACATACTTTTATGCATGTGTCAGAGTCGAGTCGGCGAAAATATATACCGACAAATATGCGTAGGAATTTTAAAAAACAAAACCTCTAAACTTTTAGCACAAATGCCATGAAAACTTCTGCGTAGGAGCCCCCAACAACGAAGAAAGGCCTTCTTTGCAGTTAGCCCTCTCACTCCCAAGGGTGCCATGTGGCACAAAATACCATTACATGCTCAATATTTGATCAATGTTTATCGCATTTGAACAGCAGTCTTGGATATAAATCGTTTGAAAGCATAAAATCATACCTCCTCCAATATGAGATCACCTCTACAAATAATTGTGCAACTTTTTCCTCTCACACTTTGAAGATCAAGTCTGACAATAAGCCACACGTCAAAAGCTACAAATTGAGCCATAGTTTAGGGTAAAACCCCGAATATAAGCAGTGTAAGATATTTTTTTCAAAGTTTTTTTTTTTCGTTTTGAGCACTTTTCAATTTAAACTATGGCTTCCTGTATGGTATTCTCCGTTTGCAGACATTTTTGGGATGTCACGCAACGCTTCCCCCAAAGAGCGGGGTAGTGTTGCGTGACATCCCACAAAACGGCTCGCGAAGGAGACTACCTCTATGGTATGATTGATGGAATCCTACGAATAATATCTTTCAAATGGTATAATATGTGCTCTTTGGGTCTATAGTTGCTGTTTTACCAAAAAATGTGGATTTTCCCACGGGAGTAAAAGGAATAAGATTTTTTTTTGCACTTGAAAATCTCAAAGGTGTTATTCCGGCTCTCGCCTCGATAACTTTTGCAAGTGATTTCAACTTCCTGTCATCAAAGGAGTTCTATTCTGAAACCAATGAATAGTTGATCCAAGCAAACAAAAACAGCTTCAGTTAAACAGCAATTCGATTACAAGCTGTATACCTGTATTGCTTTCTCATTAGTCTTCAACAAAAGGTTTTTCTGTTTGTTGTGTCTTTCAATAAGATCTTACCTTTGAGATTAAAGCAAGAGAGAAGTACAAAGAATCATTTTACGCTTCAAAGAAACCACCCTATTATCCTTAAATTACGCAAGTGATTACCGAAAGTTCTAGACTTTCCGTTTAGAAGGATTTAATCTCAAAAAAAGTGAATTGTTTATTCAATAGAGCGGGAGATAGAGTAGGGGGATAACTTCCGGTTTTCATTCTTGTACAATTAGTCCTGGAACGATTTCGGATTTCCCAGCTTCAATACAAGGCTAAACATTTAAAATACAAAGGAGATTGTTTAAAATTTTTATTAAGCATCTCCCTCTGTGTTCACAAACGAACAAAAATGCGTTAATACTCTAATTAGTTTGCGCGTGGTGAGAAAGCTATTTCGCGTTGAATTAAAAGCAAACATTTTAACCAAATTTTGTGCCAAAATGGCAGTTGCGCACACATTCGGAAAACTTCTGGGTTTTTCTGGAATGAGACAAAAGGAAACAAATTTCAATTTAGAAATAAAGAAAATCGCCTGAATATGCACATTAAGATATTATAAGTCAGTTGAACGTTTCTCATTTCATATTTCGCCGTCGAAACTAGTACTTAAAATATTGAAGGTTATTTGGAATGACAAAAATGCCAAATAACTTTCATCTGAGGCTTGATTTTTGTAAATATTGTTGGACATACCACTTTCAAAACAGGTTTCAAGGATACAAACAATCCAATTCTATTTTAAATGTAAAGAAAATACTTGTCATGAATACTAATTTTGCTTCCACTGCGTTAAAACATCGTTACTAACATTACAGTCGAACATTGAAAATCGCCTTGTTTTTTTTCCAGTGAAGTGAGAATTAAAAATTAAGCGGTTCCGTAGTACAATATGCAAATTTGTCTTCGTCTGGTTGTTAGCGGTGAACTTACACAATAGCTTCGACCAACGGTGGCCGTTTGCTGTAAACAATATTTTTGTTGAGGTTTTTAGCTAATTGGTCGGTTGGACGCAGAGGCCCTCACTTATGTCGCCCACAATTCAGTAGCAAACAATATCGGTCAATTAAATCGCTGTGAAAACAAGAAGCTCCCGAAACAAAAGACTGGTAGGGCTGAATTATTATTCACAGACTGTGTTTACCGGCGCGCGCGCGAGTCGAGGAGAGTCCGGCCTCTTTTGGTTGACATGGTGAAGGTTTTCCATGCAGCTATTTCCAATTTTTCTTCTTTGAGTGAACTTAACGGGCAATATCTTATTATTAGAAGAATTTGTTTTATAAACTGTGGAATACAGGCCTGAAGTTGCCGGAGGTCTGTCAACGGGTGCGCAAAACGACTTTGGAAATGGATGTCCCAGAATCGACACCGCTATGGCCTTCAGCCTCCGGACCCAAGGTTCCAAATTTGGACGGCAAACTTGGGAAAACGGTATTAACTGATAAACTTGACATGGACGGTGCTTTGGCTTGTCTTAGGAGAGAATTAGTAAGTACATTTTGTCTCTTTTTTCCCGTTATGAGTTGTCATGCTCTTGAACAAAGTAAATATTCTTTCAAGGTGTTCTAATGCTAATCTATAAAGGACACTTTTCGCTACACCTAAAATCAAACCGAGTCAATTTGCCAAAGCAATCAGTCGCCGGTCATGTCTACTTTAGAGTCCAACCCTGTTAAAAATAAGAAATTGGCAATCGGCTATAGCCGTTCTATATTCAATTTGCGTACAGTATTTTGTTATAATTTTTACAAGCGGATTCTATTATATCTAAAGTTAAGCGGAGGGTTGTACTAGTAACCTGACCGTTGTCAGTGTGTAGTGAACGTTTACTTTTCATAAAAGCCGGGTTACTAAAATCGCGTAATTTTGAGTTCTACACGGCTTCCGAGTGTCTTGTTCACTGCTACAAATATTCAAGTCAATGAGCTGACAATTTTTTCTATAATATTGGTACGTTATAAAACTCGTAATATTTGAGTTCGATTGCCGGATTGGTGAACAAAGTCGTTTTTAAACAGAAACTTTACTAAACTCATTTCTGGTTGCTCAAGCGGTAGGAATCTTGCGAAATGTCGCTGTATTTTATAACTTTCTTTAAAAACCACGAAACTGTATAGCTCGAATAATTCTGTAACCATGCAATTAAATGAGTACAGTGTCAGCTAGATATTTTTGGTTTTGGTTCATGAACTTTGAATCAGTCGATTCGTGTGCGTTAAATGTTCGCGTAAAATTTATGTTCGTGTTTTTGCGGTTTGTAATTTGCAGTTCCCACGTTCGTAAAAGCTACCCACACTTTAAGAGGATCCTGCAGTTCGCAAGCAAGTTGTTACCTTGATTTGCTTTTAAGCTTCAATGCACTCAAGAAAGCATTTACATGTAATGGGTGCCAACTCAGCCATTTCGCCGGCTTAATGATATTGGGAAAGCCACGACATTTGTAAATGGTATTAGCCTCACGTTTTCAAAAGGAGACTAAATATTTTATCTGGGCAAAACGTCCAAAATGGTTTTGATCGACCCATTTAAAACTGCAGGATAAAATTCAGCGTACTATCGGTCGGAACTAGACGCGAATACAAAGGCTTGAGGCTATAGGTAATTGCTTTTCTGTCGGTACGACTCTCGATTTTTGCATCTTAAATGTTTGTTACTGTACTTTGAACACTCGACTGAATTTTCCCCAAATCACGTTTTATAAGGGACATAAACTTGAACAGTCATTTCAAATCTTGTGCTCTATGTATTGGCCTTTATCTGACCACTGTTTCCACTGTTTTTTAGTATTTGTATAGCGATATAATCGGTGACGTAGATTTAAATGAAAAACTGCGTGAAGCCAATTTTTTGCACGAATTATTCGATTCTCTTGGAATTTACTTACTCATCCGGAAAATATCAAGAGGTTAAAGTCGATTAAGTAAACGTTTAAACAGTTTATTATTTCCAATTTTACGAAATGGCATGAAGGTTATATTTCGTAGACATAACAGTTGGTGATTTACATTCTAACGAATGAATATCATTTGGGGTTAATACTTGAGCAGGTGGCCCAGTGATGGCGGCGTTTGAGATCTGCATAACTTTTTTTGTGGACATTTTCGACTTGAGCTTTAAGTCAATGTACTGCGCAGCAGTTCTAGAGTGAGGCAAATTGCATGCTCATTCGTTTAAAAAAATTCCGAATGCTCCTTGATGCAGTCAGGCATAGTTATAAATAATCGTTAATATATGGATTTCAAATGTGAAATAAATATACTAAATTTCTAGTCGATTCGAATGATCTGATATCATTAAAATGAAAAAAAAAAATATATATATATATATGTACATACTACTGATATATATTGCATGATGTTAAAACGAACAATATTCACACAACAAAGCTGACGATAAAACAATTTCAGTCGCAAATATTGCGCTCAATTTTATTACGTAATATATCACCTCATTCGAGCACTAATCGAGCGTACAAGGTAAACCTGCCAGTTTCAGTCGAAAAAAATTAATGCACCTCAAAATTGGGTAGTCGTCACTTTAAAACTGGAGCCTCTTATGAGATTTTGTCGGTGATCAGCTCTTTCAAATTTGGACGCCATGACCAGCACTATAACAAACTAATTGTTTCTTTAGCTATTGTGGGCAGTTTGTGACGTCATGTCCAAAAAACAGAAAATTTAAGAAACTGAGCGCTCTATTTTGATAAATTTAATACACCATATTTTTACTGACAGTTAATTCTTTCCCACAGCTTTTGCTTACGTCAAGTATTTCGATCGAATTGTTTATTTTTGCTTTCGTGTCATAAGCTTCATCGAGTGTAAATCACATGATTAAAACTCAATAAATTTTATAATATCAAAGTCATGCTCGTAAACGCGCACATGAAAAGAAAAATCTTCATCAAAATATCACTTTACACTGTTTTCTTTTAGTTGTTGATCACGAAGAACAATTAATCTTTTTTCAATAAAGAATGTTGTAGTTATGTAAAGAAAGTTGCATTCAAGAAGTCACAAAGAGGCAAAAATTCAATATAACTTAACCTTTATTCTTAGGACAAAGAAAAAAAAAAGACTCCATTGTTCGTCACAACTCAACCAATATCCTGACAATATCATATGGCTAAAATAAAAGTTATTGTTTTATCATTTGATTTTATATTTTTATATTAAGGAAGGGCAAGAAGGTCATTTTCTGTAGACTTAACTGAGTGACTCATTGAAAAAATTGTGACGTTATAAAATGAAACACACGAGTAATTTTACAAGGGACCCGGCGAGAGAAAAAACAAACTAGACGGATTCGAAGTACTGGAGGTTACAACTGATAACGAAATGAGAAAAAAGTGATTTAACCGATTAAGCGATTAGAGAATTGTACGGCTTATATTAATTCCAATTGTGATGTTAATTAATTTTTTTGAATGACTTTTGCCAAGAGATGCCTTTTGTTTGTTCAGTTTAAAGTGCAATTTTGATATAAGCCTGTCTTCAACTGGCTGATTGACATCTTCAATTCTCTTAAAATTCCTATAATATATAGCTTCCGTAATCGAAGACGAGCATGGAGACATATTGTCAGTAGTGAATGGAATTAATGTGATTGACCGGCCTCCTGGCTCGAACAATAGATAAGCCTCTTGCAGATATTATATTCGATTGAACAATCAAGAAAACGCGATGTTTCGAGAACATTTCTGGTTTATTTATATTGAAAGTTTACGTGAAATCAGTATTTCTTTACAGCAAGACGATATAGAACTACTCGATATACAACGTAAAGCGAAATCTTCCTATCTTGTCATGGCTTACCTCTAGTTTAGCAATGGCTGCGCATGTGTGCCAGAAACAAGGTTAATCGGTGGGTCATTTTGCTGTACTTTCATGTTTAGCGCTGAAGTTCTCAAGTAATCTAGCTAGATTATATGAAAACGGATTATATGCAACCTCCTGATATTGAGAACAAATAAAATTGGGTGACAAGTAACAAAAGACTTAGCTATTCGTGTAAATTTGAATCTTATGTACGCAGTGCAGACCTATCCACTGCCGCCCTGGGTGCCCGTATATCGACCATATAGAAAACTTTTTTTTTTCTGCTTCATGTTACTGCTTTATGTTTGTAATCTCGATAGAACATTAAGCCAAGTTGTTATTTCTCTTAATTCTGTAGGCAGCCATGCAGATGCAAGACAGAAATTTACACAAACAGTTGTTATCAATGCGTTGCAGCATCTCTGGACTCAAAGACGAGCTCAAAAACGAGCGAGAAAGATGGGAGATGGAGTCCCTACATGAAGACAGAGAAGAAATAAAACCTGCTCCTGCCCCAGGCTATGTTACCAAAGTAGAGGTCATAAACTCCATTAGTGAAGGACCTAGAATAAACCATGCTAAGCAAGACTCTGGCATATTAAGTGACGAAGAACGAAGTGATGAAGAGCTAGAAGAAAGCGTGCAACGAATGTTGAAGACTTTCCCGCCAAAGACTCCAAAGAGGAGCAGTTCTTTTTCTGTCTCCGTAAATCGCTCACATGGTAGTATCATTGTGCAACGGGACGCCACCGATGACGAAGAAGCCAAGCGGAAAGCCGCGCGTAATCCGATCAGAGTGCGCGCGAGAAGCATGGCTACTATTGAAATCGGAAAATTGTCAACCGCCGCGACCTCTCCACGCAGTCGTTCCCAGACCGTTGCGGAGGGAACCTTTCATCGTTTCGAAAGCATGCCTGTTATTAATGAGATACCCGGGGACGCTTTAGAGCGAAATACATCCAGATCAAAAACCTTCGCTTTATACGGATCTCGTCCGACGCAAAGCGCCGTCGTGCGCGACAACAGATCGTCCTTTTCTCTTCCAAGAAAGCTGCCAATTACGTTTGGCGCACTAACAAGGCACGGCAGCATGCCAGTCATGTATCACGGCGGAAGACCTAAGTCTGCGACTGGGTTTGAAAACATGAACGAGAACGCTGTAATGCTTGTTGCCAGCAATCAGCCTATAAAAAGATCCACAAGTCAGCTTGTTCTTAGCAAGCCAGCATGGGAGAAAGCCAGAGAATTTGAGTCAAATCAAATGACACCGCACAGAATGTACAGATCTAGTAGCCAAGTATCGCTTGTTTGACATTCGTGCTTGGTCGAGAATGGCGAAACCGAGAAAGATATTTTAGACTGTTTTCAGTTTTAAAGCATTTATAGCGAACCTCGATCAGCTGTCTAGTGTTAAAATGTGTGTGTTCAAAGCGCTAGTGAACTTTTTTGAACTTATCAACAGTGCAATCTTGGTTTTCCGTTTATTAAACGATAACCAGAAGTAGTCGATTTCTTATGATTAATGGCGTCCTGTGAGTTCATCGTGATTAATTGTATAATAGAAGAAGAAGAAGAAGAAGTTTTCACTGTGTTCAGTGCAAAGCTATAAAAAAATTATCATTAAAAAGATCATAATTATTTTTTGTCCTAAGTTCTTACTTTACCAAGATTCTACCACACAAACTTGGTTTCATAGGACGAAGCAAAGATAACTAAATCTACATCTGGACAGTCCATCACCAAGCGTTACCATTTGCTGTTGCTCGCACACTATCATGGTACATTTTGGATCTGACTGCAAAGAACTCAGTATTAAAAAAAAAAACAAAAAAACAAAACAAACAAATAACATATCAAATTTCCCGAGTCTCAAATTTTGTAACCACTCCATACAAGGTTGGGATGCGGCTAGTTGATGACACCCAACCAAAGGATTTTTTCAAAATGTTGAAGAGGATTTCCTCTGCGATGGCACGAAATGAGCTCTTACTTGTTCAACAGAAGACACAAAAAACAAAAGAAAAAAAAATAACCAGGAAATTAATGAAAACAAAATTGGTTTGTTGGGCGGTGTCTTTAATAATGTGTCGCGTCTGAAGTCACCTACACCAAGGCGGAGAGGCTAGAGCTGCCAGTAGCTAATTCATTCAGTCGCCGAAATACACATTTTCATATTGTCACTATTGGACTGGAACTAGCTTGCAACCGGAGAGCCAATGTCATGGTGGGGAGGCTTTTCCAATGCAAATGATTTTTTTTAAAATGATATTTCCCCGTCCTCATAAGCCTCCATTGCAGGCGACTTCCATTCCATACCGACTATACGAATATGTATTGGATGTATCCACTGTTATTTCTCGTCATTTTGGAAATTATTTTCCAGCATTGTTTTCTGACCTTGAAAAAAGTATTAAAACTCAAAATCGGGCTAAATAACGTCATTTCACCTGACTTGTAATATGTTTTGTGAAGAGCAAGCCAAGGGGTATCCATGCACAACGACAACCCGTGGGATGCGACTATCCCGCCTGCTAAGGGTAACCTGTGATCAGGCGTTCTTTTTTGTTAGGGAGCGGAGGGTATGATAGCAGGTAAGCTAGGGATTGCCCCCTCTCCGAAGCGTATTTGCAAGGGAATCCAGATAGTGTCTGTATGGTATATCACAAATGATTATTACCAAAGCTGAAGCTTGTTCGGTTGAGACATGGTCTATGGGTGGATTATAGCATCGATCTCCATAAAACACGCAGGGAAAATATCTCGGCCAACCTACAATCTGGGGAATTTTGACAGCGGCTTAATTGTGGCTGGCAGCATTGTATCAGTTCCTTCCTTTCAGCGAAAGCTTCTGCTCGGTTCAGACTCTTACAGTACCGCGCGATCATTGTAGGTACTGGACACGAAATATCCCGTCATTCATTTCAATTTTGTTGACTCGCCGCCATATTGGATTGTTATGCAACTGTGGCCTTGAGTTCAATAAATAGTCAGTTTAGTTGAATCCTTGGCCACTTAGATTAACCAAGAGGCGTAACTATGGCCAAACCTTTAACGAAGCTGCAGTCCAATGGCCTTCACGGTAAGTTTAAAGGCTGTAATTTAGCGTATCAAAGAAGGTGAACTATAAAATATTTGCAGGTCAGATAAGACACTCTCTCTTATTTCAGTCGAGTGTGTTGTAGGTAGTGTTAACTGTTACGTGAACATATTGCTATTGAACGATCCAGTATACGCTAGCTACCTCACCAAGCAGTAGATTGAAACTTGCGTTGTTTGTGTTTACTGTACGTACAAATCAGTCGTGGAATCCATGACATCTTATTAAAGCTTCGGCTTACTATAATGCAAAGATATTTTCATCACTCTATAAGGCGAGATTTTATGTATATAATAGGTAACGCGTATACGATTTTTTCTTTTAACGGTGTAAGGAGGAAAGCTTCCGTCGTTGTGCCGAGCTCTTGTTTTCACCAGACTGTCTTCTACAGCTGCAGCCCCACAGCCACCGGTTTGTATTTAGCCAACTTTATGTCTGTGCACATATCAATCATCACCAGTCACAAAGATATAGTGTGTATTAAAGATGATTTCCAGTCCATATTGCACAGTCTCAGTACCCCAATACTTATAAACATTATAAGTTCCCACCCAATGAAATGCGAATTGATGTTATTTGTTATGAACCACTTACTGTACCTTAACTTCAAGGCCTTTCAAATTCTTTTTCCAACTGCTTTAGATTGATTTTAACAGCTGTGAAGTTGTTTCATCAAGTGATACGAGAAAGAACAAAGCATAAAACTTGGACTGCAGCTTTGCATCCATAATGGTTGTTGTTTTGAAACTTTGAATTTACGTCATGTATGTAGTTGCAAAATGTTAATATTTTGTGATGTCTTATATGAAACAAAGCAAAAAATGCAAAGAAACTCCTTAGAGTGCACAGTAGGTCTTCCTGGATAAGAACGAAAAATCATAGGCCCCATCTCCTGCATCTTCCGTGTTATGTGGTTATAACAGTGGAGGTTAAAGAACCCACACACCCACGCAAAGAGTAGGGAATGTAGTTCCTGGTGTTGTGGTCTGATCTCGTTGTTGTTGTTCGGGTTTGCTGCTTAACATAAGGCTAACCTCATTGCAGCTTGTTCCCCTTGGACAGTCCAAAAAAATCGACTATGGCTATGACTATGACTATGGACTAGAAATCATCTTAAACGACATTATTTTTTGGAACATTATATGTTCTATATGTATGTTACATCCTGGTTCTTATTAGATTTTGTTTTGTTTCTTCTTCAGACCAAAACATCATTTGGAAACATGAAGGTATGTGTTGTGCTGTATTTACTGTTCTGGAGAAAATAATATTCATACCCCTCTCACAGAGAGTTATTTGGTTTAAATCCCCCCATCCTCGTGGAAATTCTAGTTTGGGATTTATCCTTACTCCCCTGAATTTCCAATAAAGTGAAACCCGCCCTTGGAGTAGATATGGATATTCACTGGAACCACGCCTTGTTACAGAGTGGTGTTGCAAGCATTGAACTCCACTGTTAATAATCTGTTTGTTTGTTTGTTTGTTGATAGGATGAGGACCGCATCTTTACTAACCTGTATGGTAGACATGATTGGAAGCTGTCTGGAGCAATCAAAAGGGTAATAATTAAAAAGTAATCATGACTTGGAGGATACAGTGTATGTTAGTATATGTACATGTACATTGTACATGTAAATACAATGCAACATATTAACTATCTTGTGTTAGAATTGAATCAGTGTCAAAACTTGAACATTAACTGCCTTATATGTAATTGTTACAAGTGTAATCTCCATAAACATCACACATAAATTAAGAGACGTAGGCCTTTTCATACATATAACTAGTAATCGGCATGTAGATGTACTGTGTAACAAACATTTTATATCAAAAGAAATAAGTTCTCTATCCAAGTTCTCTTTTCTTACCAAGCAACAACTGAATTTAATTCAATTCAATTCTTTATTATAGCCACTCTGATAGAGCCCATTCAAGTACTTACACATTTAGAAAATATGCATAACAATTTAAGTTAAAAAAATCAATTGTAGTTGTGCATAACAACATTAACAACATCAACATTAACAACATTAACTGAACATAAACTGTTCAGTTATCAACATTAACTGAACTTTGATTACATTGTTTCTTGCACGATGTTCAATAATTCTCAACCTACATGTATTGTTTTTCTTTATGCAAGGGTGACTGGTATAAGACAAAAGAAATCATTCTAAAGGGCCAAGATTGGATCATCAAAGAAATCACAAAGTCTGGCTTGCGGGGGCGTGGTGGAGCAGGTTTGTTACTGGTCTAGATTGATTACTTAACCATTAAATGCTGGTAACTTCAAGATGTTTTTAAAACCTTTATTCAATCCTTCTGATTATTCTTTCAGGATTTCCCACTGGAATGAAGTGGGGGTTCATGAACAAGCCAGGAGATGGAAGGTACAAAGTGCACAGTGTTTAGTTACTTACTTTATTCCTTCTTAACCTTCTGACAACGAAAAACGCTTTGTTTACTCTGTAGTATCAATTACATCTAAGGAAGGTTAAGTCTACATACAAGGCAACTGGCCCATAATATTATATTGTACGTTCCTTATCTCTGGGTTTCAGCAGAATGAAGTAACTAGGGGTATTTACTCTCCCGTGGATTGGATGCTAGTCCTTCTCAGGGATACCCCAGCATTGCATCCACTGGCACCCACTTGATATTTTTCTGGGTGGAGAAGGACTGTGTGAGTGAGGTGTCTTGCCCCAAGAACACTAAACAATGTCTTCAGCTAGTCTTCCTGGACTACTAATCTAGGTCTCCATACAGTACTACATGTACTTACACCTGAGAAAATATTGTTGTAGGACAGTTGATGCATACATGCAATGTACTTAACGGCGAGACTGAGTGTAAGATTATCCAATATGTATACTGATTGAACATGATGTACAATGTAGTATGTACATGTAGTCTTGATTACTGTGTAAAGGAGAATATTAGCATGAGTGTTTGGTGTTCATGTACTAAATTTGTTTTGTAGACCCAAATATCTGGTAGTGAATGCAGATGAGGGTGAACCAGGGACTTGTAAGGACAGAGAGATCATGAGGAGTGATCCGCACAAACTGATTGAGGGCTGCCTTGTGGCTGGAGCAGGCATGGGTGCTAGAGCTGGTAAGTCTAAATAACGTCCAAGACTACAAAGTTAGCAAAGCTATACAAATAGTGTTTGTAACATTATTTTATTTATTTATTGAATGTACATTTATTTCTTCTTAATATTCAGCATACATATACATTCGAGGAGAATTTTACAATGAAGCTTCAAACATGCAGCTGGCAATCAATGAAGCATATAAAGAGGGCCTGATTGGTCGTAATGCTTGTGGCAGTGGATATGATTTTGATATTTATATGCACAGAGGAGCTGGAGCCTACATTTGTGGAGAAGAAACGGTATGGATTTATTTGAAGGCTCTGTGTTTACTTTGTGTCTTCATCTTGTCTTTTACCAATTCTTTCATTTTAATCAAGAAGACAGCATGTTTCTTTTCCAATGTGGACTAGGAGACTTCTAAGAGTTAAGAGTTAATTGATGAAAAAGGAAACTGTCTTTTGAACAACCGATAATGTTAAATTGTAGGAGAAATTAATCTTGTCTGGATTTCTCTTGTTAAGGCACTGATTGAGAGTTTGGAAGGGAAGCAAGGCAAGCCACGATTGAAACCTCCGTTCCCAGCTGATGTGGGTAAGTCTCTGGACTTTTTTTTCTAAGAAACAGCAGGAGTTTTACAAGCCCTACACTGTAGGATTTCCAATTTTATCAGTACAGTAACACTTCTTTGGTTCAGTGTCTAGTTTGTCCAGAGATCATAGGAAACGATTGCTAACAGGAAATTTGTGTGTCAAAAATTCACCCTTCATTTGGACACAACAAAATACATGTTAACAATTAGAATAAAGAAGGAAATTAAACATTAAAGCACAAGATGATTAACACAATATTATAAACATGGTAAAAACCCTATCAGATCTTGGTTTTAACAGGTGACAGTGTTGGAGCGTTGTGCTAAATTTCTTGTGGAATTAAAATACGTATATTCTTTCAGAATTGGGTTGAACATTTTAGTTAATCATAAGCAAAATTTTCTGTGGGAAGATTGTTGCATGTTGGAGCAATAGAAATTTCTGTAAGTTACACTGTGCTGTCTGCAGGGTTATACCTTGAATTGCACTGTTCTGAAATAAACTTCCAAACTTACACTGACAATGTCTTTCTTTGTAGGAGTGTTTGGCTGCCCCACCACTGTGGCCAATGTCGAGACTGTTGCTGTAGCACCGGTTTGTACAACAATAAATTTCTGCTCACAATAAATTATGATTTTTCTGGTGTGCTTCTTTATTTTATAGTTGTAATGACCCATCAATGAGAATATTAATTTTATGATTTCATTTTTATGATGAAATTTCAGACCATCTGTAGGAGAGGAGGAGATTGGTTTTCTTCATTTGGTCGACCAAGAAACACTGGGACAAAGGTAAGTAAGTGAAAAATGCAGATAGTCACAAAAAGAAAAGTTAAGATTTCTTGTTATTGCAACAGGAATCAAACCCATGGCCTTGACATTGTAGCACCTACAACTGAATCCAGATTTATTGAACCCTCAATTTTTCAAACCTCCTGAATGAACTCAAACAAAAATGACTTTTCCTTTCCCTCAGTTGAACACTGTAATTTTACCCCTGATTTCTCAAACTACCCTGTGTATTGAAATCACTGTGTAACTAGGTTCAATTGCGGCAGACTTCCTGCTTCCTGTGTACTGTTACATGTATAGGAGTACAGTAGTTGAGGGAAAAAATGATCAAATATGATGTTAAACAGGCTTGGGCAAATCCAGGATTTTTCAAAGGGGTGGGGTGGCTGGTGCCTTGGTGTTCCTGAATCAGTAGGGCATGTTCCCAAATGTTTCAATTTAAGAATTGAGATCTAATTGAAAACCATTTCATAAGAAATACTAAGAACATGTAGCAGTACCACAAAGTAGAAATAACAATAAGGTACGGAGAGTTTTCCTTTATTTCTGCCATAATGTTCGCAACCTTTTGCTTCTCCAAGACCAAAGGCTAATCCACCCCTTCCTTCAAATCCACCCCTGTGGAGTACAGTGAAAGCTAAATGCAAATGTTCCTGGGTACACATGTATTTGTAAGAAAAGTGGAAACTCTCCTACTAAGTTCTAGAATAATGCAAATGTTTACCTGTTATTTTATTTTGCTAGCTTTTCAACATATCAGGCCATGTGAATTATCCATGTACAGTTGAGGAAGAAATGTCTGTTCCATTGAAACTTCTGATTGAAAAACATGCTGGAGGAGTTCTTGGTAAGTATCCAAGGAGGAAAAGTGTGTCTGCTATGTACTGTACCTGTATTGACTTGTGCAGGTGTAACAATTATAATACTAACTAACTGTAATATACGTAATATAATAAATATTTCTGTGACCAGGGAGGAGGGGACTGTAAACTTGTAAACCACAATAGCAAGTACTGTACAGTGGAACCTGGATTTTACAAACCTCTATATAACAAAGTTCTTGATAGAAATTATACTGCATGTAACGCCGGACATTATTATCCAACACTTTGTAGAGTACAAATAATGCGCAAAATGAGTACAAATATCACACGATATTTGTACTCGTCTCATTCCCTCGTCCGCACGAAAAATCAAAAACCTTGGCAAGTCAGAATTTTGGGGAAATTTTTGGGGAAATGAAAACGTTGGATAATAAATCTCTTATTAGACATTTTAGTGTGTAGTATCGCTGTAAATTTTTCCTCATCATTTGTATTTTGATTCACCCTATGGCCTCGCCAATATACTGCATGACTCGTAAAAATATACAGCGTTACTACATACTAAAACGTCTAATAAGATATATATATTCCAAGCTCCATTAATAGTAAAAATATAAGGAAAGAACCTCAATACAATAAAACCTCCTTCCCTTGGCCCCACAACTATTGATAGCAATCGCACTAGTTCATGGCACCTGTAAGATTTAGTTTACAGGGTTTTGGTTACTGACATGAGTTAACTAAGAGATCTTGTGTGTTCACTTGGTAGGTGGCTGGGACAATCTTTTGGCTGTTATTCCTGGTGGTTCATCCACCCCACTTATTCCCAAAAGGTAAGATTCTGTTGCAATTACCTGCAGATCAGTTCTGATTGGTTTATAAAGATTCCCATTGTCACATATCATTCTTCATGCATCAAGTATGTACATATAGCAAAGGGGCAGCTGCCAGCCTATTTCACTGGTGGACAATTTCACCTGAAAGCAAAGACTTTGAAATTTGTCAAGGCTAGAAACAATAGCTTACTTTTTTAGCTACATCCCTGCACATGTTTAATAAGTTTCTCTCTATTAGTTTATATTTCTAAGATAGGGTTATTGCAAATGTATTTGAAGTCTGCTTCTCTCTGCTTGTAGTGTTTGTGAAGATGTATTGATGGACTTTGATGCTCTTGTTGAGGCACAGACTGGTTTGGGGACAGCTGCTGTTATAGTCATGAACAAACAGGTGCATGCATTTTGTTGTAAGCTGTAATTCCTTTAGCCTCATAGTTCGAAAAGGGCAGTGGCACGATGGATTACTCAAATGCTACAGTGACTTCAGTGTTCATGTTTATTGATCAAATTACAACAAGTTTTGATTGCTGCCTGAGTTTTATATACGTGTATGTTACAGGTCAGAATTAAATTCAGGTCAAAATTATTTTAACCTGGTTTGATTCTCAATTTCCTTTGTCTTCTAACCCTAATTATTCATAATCAATGAATAAGTAGGGTTGAGAGACAAAGGAATTAAATTTTGACCTGAATGTAATTTTGACCTGTAACATATATACATGTCTATAACACCACACTCTCATTATGACTCATGCCTCTACCCTTAGGTCATAATAAATTTTTATTTACGCTCACTATTTGTTTTCTTCAGTGTGATCTTATCCTTGCTATTGCACGGCTTATTGAGTTCTACAAGCATGAAAGCTGTGGTCAGGTGAGTCTGGAAACAACCAGTGAGTGTTGCCCCAAAACAATAATGTAGCAGTTACGTTGAGAAGTTTCTCTACACCGTTTTCTATTTGCATTCTTTATTATGGAGAATTGTTTTGTAAATGATATTCGTATAATCAGTCTACTTACATACACCCTGTAGGGAGGGCTGCAGTTGGATGACTACAGTGTTGACCAGTGTGGAGAATTCACCTTGTGATCAGGGCTACTTCTGTATCTCAGTACTGTTTTTGTTTTGTTTTGTCAGTGTACACCCTGTAGGGAGGGCTGCAGTTGGATGACTACAATCATGTACAGATTTGGTGAGTCGAGGCTACATGCGTGTTTAAAAAAAATTGTGGTTAAGTCTGCATACGAACCTAAGTGGCCCATCAGGCCAGAGCTTATCCCGGTTTCTGTAGCATTAAGTGACTAGGAATATTGCTACTCCCCCAGGGATGGGATGCTATTCCATCGCAGGGTTACCCCCAGCATTAAAGAGAAAGAGAGGCGCTGTGAGTTAAGTTATGTGTCTTGCCCAAGAATACAACACAATGTCCCTAGCCAGGTCTCGAACCCGGACCGCTCGATCCGGAGTCGAGCTCACTAACCATGACGCCAACGCGCTTCCCACTAATTTGCCAGTAAGGACAAATTATTATTTCCAATTTATATTCATACGTTTGTGTTTGTTCTGTTTTTTTTTTTTCAGTTGAGGGGAAAGCAACACCAGATGAAATCGACATGCTGTGGGTGAGTGATTTGCTGTTGTTTTTGATCAGTGAGTGAGTGGAAGTTCACTGGCAGTCCCAGCGAAAAAGATGATAAACCGCCTTCATATCCTTCAAGTTTTGGACTGGAACTACACACATGTATAGCTTGCAGTAGAGGCTCATGCAAGGGAATATTATCATAAAGAGATAAGACAATTTGTATTTGAAAAGACTTCCGTCATTAGCCTCATTTCCAAGCTAGTTCCAGTCTAATGCCGGGTATACGAATATGGCCTACTAGCCAGTATTTGAGCTTTTAATGGAATATCGTGTCTTGATGTCGGAGTTCATATTACTTTTAAATCTCAACATCTTTACTGAGAACTTGCATTAAGTTTTACGGTTGGCTGCTAATAGCGTCCGCTTAAAATGTCATAATGTATTCTAACTTACAAAACGTAAGTGACAGAAAATTAACAATTTTTTGCATTTAAGGATGTACATGTAAGCATATAGAATTCCTCCGCATACTCATAAGCAAATTTCTTATGGTAGAGGCTTTAGACCAAGTGATCGGTTCCCTCAGTACGCTCGTGACGTATGAGTTTTGTTTTGCTTCCTTTTCCTAACCACTTGTTTTATTGTCTTGCTTACAATAGGAACTGAGTAAACAGATAGAAGGGCATACCATATGTGCGCTGGGTGATGGCGCAGCATGGCCAGTGCAGGTGAGGTTAACATGCCACATTTTGGCGGGAAAATTCACCAGTTTTAAACTCTTGTACTAACATCGCTAAGGAAAAAAAGTAACAACAGAGCGCGAGAAGATGAGTAACGCGTAAACATTGGCTCTCCTTAAGCCTGTTCTATTGCCTTTTTCTGAGCTAAAGGTATATAGCAAGCGGCGTTTCTCTGCATCAGTGGCTCCAAATGTTGTCACGGGGCTACGATTGTTTAGCATCTGCGGGCCGGACTGTTCGAAAGCCGGTTAACGCTAACTCAAGATTAAAATTTAACCGAAGAGTGTTTTTCATCGCTTATATATAGTGTAGTTTAAGATTCTAACTCTAAACGCAACGACAAATACTATAAACGGGACCTCTCACCGAACAGTTACTATAGTGAAATAAAAATTTTCACTAATCCTGGATTAACTTGATCCGGCTTTGAACACCACGACCCTTGCCAGTTTAAGGACAGTAAATTTAAATTACGTAGCCTTTCAACTGACAAGTAAAATTATCAAAAACTAAGGGTACCTGTGAATTGGGTTCCATTGCAATCGTTAGTCGTGTGGGCTGAGTATGTTCCTCTGGGAACTGCGATGTTTTATTCTCCCGTAAGAACCAACACAGACAAATACAGAAATATCCATATAGCGATTTCTATTTTTTGCGTTTAGGGATTGATTCGTCACTTCAGACCAATGTTGGAGAGCAGGATGGCGGAATTTGCTGCTAAACAGCAAGGAAAAGGCTCCACAGCGGCCTAGAGCCCAAGACAGCAGTTCAATTTTGTACAAATCGAAAAAGAACCACAATTTTGATTCTCTATTTCCCGAACAGAGTCGCTCGATTAAATGCGTGGTAAATTCTACACTGGTGTGTCGCAAGAGAGTTACAGTATTGACGTCTTTGGGGGCATTATATGTAAAAGTCAAGTTCCCTGTGATAATTTGAAAGATGTTAAGTCACTCTGTTTTACATTATTGGTTTATTTGCCTCAGGTTGTTTCTTAGTTCAATTCCAAGGCCACTTGTGAACGTCAGAGAAGGGCCTGGAGACGAAATCAGTGGCGAAAGTTGTCCATTAGATAATTCCTTGGCCATATAGCATTAAATATAACGTTTGAATTTCAAACTTTACATCCTAAATAGATTTCCATTTTTTCGTCTGGATTCGTTTGGCGCGTAGGGATGTTTTTTCTCATAATAGTAAGGGAATAGATTGGATTTCGGAAACCCTTTACTAAAACGTTTGATTATAGTTATGATACTAAATAAACAAGTTTTTCGTGATTATGCTATGTTTTGTTGCTCGTTTCTTGGTTTTGTACTCTGCCTACTTTCAAGGTGACTCTGCATTTTCTCAGCAGTTAGGGAAACACAGACCTGTGGGCCATCATCATTCGTACAACGAGCGCGACCAAATAGGGAAGTAGACTGATTTGCAACTCTTTTTGAACCGTTTGCTTTTGTAAACGAGCTCTGATTGGCGAACTCGAGAACCGACAATCCTTGCCTTAATTAAACAGAAAACAGTCGATTTATTTATTTATTTATGGGGCGAGTGTACGAGAACTGACGTCACTGCCTACTGGTTGCCTTGACGAAAAATTTCGATCTCAATTCTTCCAGACTCCATTGTCTACGTAAGGTAGGTTATAACACGCATGCGCCACCGTACGACCAGCCTGCAGTAACACCACACTCCCAATTTAAAGAATCTTTCTACAACATGAATGTTTTGAAGCCCCTCTCCATAACCCGCCAAGCAAAGCAGATATAATATAATTAAAACGATTTTAATACACCACTTATTAACAAAAAAACCCACGAGAAATGCGTTTAACACGAGCGGTTAGCACAAAATACAATGCCAGTCAAAAACATCCTCTACTTTGCATCTGGCTTTGCGCTTGAAATCACTTTCCAGACTTCAATATCTTGATTTTGCGAAGACTGATTCTCTTTACTTCTGTTTAAACTATGTCCGGTTTTGACTTCATACACCTGTGCCTTACTCTGCTGTGAAGTACGATCATGTCCATGCTTTCCCGTGCGGGAAAATGTCGACGCAACGTTAAGTCTGCCAGATCTCCAGAGTCTTGCCACCCGAAGAACGCACACAAGGAAATAAATATAGGACATATCCAGATCCAAAATAACCAGGAAATGATACGGTACAAACGTTAGAACTCTTAGTGTAGTCGCGAAAAATTCAAGGATCGAAGAGGCTGATCCATTTTCATGATGCGACGCTAAATCCATAGTTATCGCCAAGCGGTAGACTCGCTTGGTTGACCTGGCGAAAGCGTCTGTGATATAAACCAAATCGCACAGGCACACCATCCAAGAGAAGAGTAAACTTGTGTTGTCTGTATTCATTCTGGAAATCCACCAGCCGGACAAGACGGCATTAGTGACGTAAACATCCCACACTTTTCTCATGATCAAGCAAAACGAAGACATAGTGAATTCCTAAAGACACGGCGCTAATCTCTTTTGTGTTTCTTGTTTTATCAACAGTGTTATTGTAACAGAAGCGCGCGCACCTTTTTCTATTGATGACGTATAGTTTGTTTCAAGTCGTCGCGTTGGCAGACACGTGCTTCATGCACGTGCATGCATGTACCGCACTCAAAGGAATGTAAGCGCCCCAGAGAACCTTTGCAAAAATGGGACCTAATATGAATAACAATTAGACATCCTAGGCCTGACATTGATGTCAAAAGTCCTTTGTCTGGAAACAAAGGTTCGATGTGCAAAGTGCTGCTATTCAAATTTAGGCGCCATTCATGCAAAGGGTAATAATTGTGGGGTAATAATTTTTTTCCACAGAAAGTAAGTACGGTATTTGAAAACTCACATTTATGAACATTAGATTCGTTAGTAAAGGAGGGCCAGTTCGCATCATTAGATTTTTCATCAAAAAATGTCGCCACGATATTAACCAACTTAATTTCAATCGTAGTACCAAATTTTCCAATCCTTCCTCTGAAGAGTGGTCGGCACTAAAAAGCCTAAAAAAACGCAGACATTGTTATCAAAGCGGCCGATAAGGGCGGCGCTTTGGCTGTTTGGCGGACCGATCTCTATCAAAAAGAAGCTTTGCGGCAACTTGTCTCGGCTTGCAGTTGCCCTACCGAACTTATTTCCAGCTAGTTAGACAAAATTATGGCTCCCATCGTCAAAACTTTACCATCATATATCAAAGACAGCCAACACGCTCTTCAAATTTTTCGCGACTTTATTAATTTCCTTGGTCAAGACAAACTTCTTTTCACTATGGACATCATATCGATATCTCTTTATACTGTCATTCCTAATGGCGAAGGTCTTCTGTCCCTCAAACATTTTTTTGATCAACGCACTGTCAAGGAACCTAAATCTGAAACATTACTTGTGCTCACACTCAATTGTTTTTCATTCGGGGACAACGTTTTCAAACTAACCAATAGCGTAGCCATCGGTACCAAAATGGGACCCAGCTATGCTAATCTTTTCGTAGGTTTTGTCGAACGCCAATTTTTCAGCCAATACAACGGCCCTAAACCTGAAACTCTACGGTCGCTACATTGACGATGAATCGGCGCTACTTCCTCTACCAGAGAGGAGCTAACTCAGTTCATAACCGCAGTCAATTCCTTTCACTCGGCTCTAAAATATACCTGGGAATTTCTGACAATTCTTTATTCTTTTTGGACATCAAAGTTTCAATTGAAGGCAACAGTTTATGCACTAGTGTGTATTACCTATGGACTCACATTGTTGCTTGTTGTATTCGTCTTCGCATCCATCTCATGCTAAGAATTCGATTCCCTTTTCTCAGTTTCTAAGACTTCGTCGTTTATGTAGCGATGACTCCGATTGTTTCCACAAACCAGAGTCAACGTGCCAGTTTTTCGAAAAACGTGGTTACCCCGTTTGTGTCGTTCAAGCGGGTCACCACCGCGCGCAAAGCCATCACTACAAACGTCACAAAAAGAGTGAGCAGTTCCGACCGCATTCCATTCACTCACACGTTTCACCCTCACAACCATAGTTAAATCCATTATTCTTAAAAACTGTATATTACTCCAAAACGATCCAGAGACTGGTACTATCTTTTCGCAACCTCCACTCATGTCATTCAAACGCGACAAAAACATAGGCAATTTTTTGGTCAGAAGTTCATTCCAAACTAATGACCAACCCGGCACTTTTAAATGCGCTCGCGCACGATGCAAAAGTTGTCCTTTCATTCACAACGCCAGCAAAATATCGGGACCCAAGCGATCCATTAAGATCACTGATCACTTCACGTGCACCTCCGCCAACGTCATCTATTGCATAACTTGCAATTTACATTTTCAACTTAGTTGATATAACTAAAATAACACTATGCCTGACAAATATGATATATAAAAATGCGCTAATGGGACGCTTAAAAAAAATTGCTCTGCGCGGGAAATTCGAACATTTTAAATTGAATTCGTAATGAGAAGGTTTTATTCATGTATGTGCACCTTACGCATTTTTATTCTCAAATTGCTTTATCGGGCTTTGAACAACCCGGGCAAAGAGCTCCGCTTTTAGGCTTGGCTAAATATCTGTATATTAAATTATTACAATTAAACCTGATTGGATGTTAGACTAGGACGCTATTGTGGTGAAGTACGCAACCAAACTAAATAAAAACTGGAGTGGTTCGCAATTCCTGCACGGAAGAATGTTTCGAACAGACCAATGCTGGGTAAAAGCGGAAAGGTCGCCTTTGCATCAAAAGCAAAACTGGATTATTAGTTATTAGTTATTATTAGTTCAAAATGGATGTTACTAAAACGAGGAATGGGGAATGGGGAATGGGGAATGGGGAATGGGGAATGGGGAATTGGATGATTCCGGGGAATGGGAAATAAAAATGGGAATTTGAAAAAAAATGAAAAAAATCTATTTTTTTCGATCTATTTTTTTCTATTTTTTTCGATCATTTTCTCAGCCGCAATAACCGGTGATTGTCGCGAATTGTATCGGACCCTAACCCACAGAGGATTATTTTCAGCAAAGTTTACAATCGTCAGAATATTATCTTCACAGCTACGTAGACAAGAGACTCTTCATGCAGCACTTGATTCAGGATAATCTGGATAATGGCCTACCGATCCTGTCTTAGCTAAAGACCATATACCGTCCAAGAAATCAAAACTACAAGTATGCTACCTAAACTCCACCGGATATTGTAGTGGAAGCTGTGTCTCTCATCAAGTGTATATGTGTTACGCTAAACCCGCTCAATGCATGGGTTTTGGGCCAAGAGTTTGAAAAGAAGAGGAATTTACTTATTTAGTTGAAGACTGGTAGACAGAAGCGTGGTTACCCATCCACTGAATACCCATTTGTGAATTGTTCTGTACTTTCCCGGCTGGATATGGCTGTATACGGCGTCTGTTGATTTTGAAAGCTATTGGGGATGGAATTCTCAAGATATACGTACGATTTTGGTTTGTGTTAGCTAACGTTAACGCACATAAAGAAGGAAACACAAATCACACAACTAAAAAAAAGATAAAAAACGAGAAATGGGGTCATATAATTAGGTGTAAAATAGGTTAACCACTACTAATTATACAAAATAAAAGAATCGCAAGGGGACGCAAACATCACATATTTGGTTGTGTAAGGCAAGAAATTAGGTTACTCAAAAAAAACATCAAATTAAAGAGTTATATCACAAGCGAGAAGACTACTACTCGAAGGTCTGAAGGTTGTCGTCGTTGAAGGTATTAAAAGGATATATGAACGTGCTCTTATGAGCTGGGTGCAAGGTAGATTATTTATAGCTGTCAGTCGCTTAACTGTCGTGAAAAAGTCGCACATGTCGCATATTAACGATCCAGGAGTGGGATCTGACTTGGCGTGTATCGGTCAGAGTTATCAAACACTTGGGCTGATAAGAATTGTAACATGAACTTTATTTACTACACGATGCGACAAAATAGCTATACGAAATATAATATCTAGGATTTGAATAGAAGTTAGTTTTTTGATTACGTTTAGCATGCAATGCAGGTGTAATTTGGCGAGAGCAAGCGCATTTTCATCAAGCGAACGCCATTTTGAGTTCAAACTCTGAACAGGTTTGGAGAAAGACGAAAAAGCGACATAGGGAGTCCTGGAGAGTAGGAATTGCACTTGCTGATTTTTTGCTTTCGTGAAGTTTTGTAAGGTAAAGAGTATATCCTTAGGTTAAAACAAGCAAAAACCGCTTTGTTATCACATTAAAGTACTGGGTAGGTTTAATAGATAAATAGCGCTCACGGTTTCCAGTAACAATGAACAATGAAGTGTGTCTTCAGGGGAAAAAATCTATTTGACTAGATAGTACTTGTATTTATTCGAACGATCTACACAACTACATTTATTTTTATGTATGCGAAGTACTTGAACGGTCTTTACCTACTCATAATAAATAGCGTCCTTTCCAAACGGATAATAAGCCAGCCACGCCCACTTTTGAGGGTTTCATTCAACTTTTCCAACAAGCATCACCGACCTTTATTTTATGCATGCAAAGCACCTGAGCAGTTTAAATATTCCTTGTTTCATATACGAGTAAATATTTTCCAATAATCAGTCAGTCTACTGATATTGGTCTTTCTTGACGCAGCATGGCATTTTGTCTTGAGTCTGTTAACATAACGCTTTGCTTTCCTGCACCTCGCCCTGCGCTTTAAATTCGTTTTGCAGCTGACTAAAGTAATCCAGTAAGCGCTGTCCCAGAACGCTAAGAAGACCATGGTCTTCTTGAGGGGTTTTTTCGCTTGCGAATTTCTCTTGGGAAGATCGAGTCTTCTCATCTCTATGCGAACAACGCCAGGTCTTAGCTTTCATGTGTTCCTTACTTTGCTCTGAAATTAGCAGATGTCCATTTTTCGCCATGAAGGAAAATGTTGATACAACGTTTATTCTGCCAGACCTCCAAAGTTTTGCCAACCGAAGCATACACAACACTAAATAAACACAGAACGCGTCCACTTCCAAAATAACCAGAACATGATAAGGTACAAAGGTGAAAGACGTAAGAGCAGTCACGAGAAGTTCAAAGTTCGAAATGGCAGATTTATAATCAAAAAGCAACGCTAAATCCATAGTCATCGCCGAGCGGTAGACTCGCTTGGTTGACCTGGCGAAAGCGTCTGTTATATAAACCAAGTCGCACAGGCACACCATCCAAGAAAACAGTAAACTTGTGTGGTCTGTGTTGATTCTGGAAATCCACAGTCCTGTCAGGACAACATTGGTGACGTAAACATCCCACAACACGCTCACGATCAAGGAAAACGAAGACAAAGTGAGTTCCTCAGAACATACCGGTAATTTGTCTTTTAAAATTGACGAAAAGACCAGACGAGTTGTGTCGTGTCGAATTACCGCGCGTCTTTTTTCCATTGATGGCCTATGTAGTTTGTTTGGAAAACTGCTGGCGTTCGGTTGCATACCCGAATATATACAGTGAGTTAAAACTCATATCACGCAACTTGCAACATGCCATATGAAAGCCATTAAGACTCACGAACGCTGGACTATGGACGACAGAAAGATGTGGGTTTGTCACGAGACGGTCGAGCTTGTTACTCGTTGGGCAATCTACCAATATTTTGAACTGTAAACCTGACACCCGCGTTTTTTTTTTTTAATAGCACATTGTTTTTCCGGCCCATACCCAGGTTGAACATTCTTATTTTTCTACCGATTTGAAGCTGAGCTCCCCCTCGAGAACATGCTTGTAAATATCGTTTGATTATAACGTACGACATTTTTGTTCTGGCATGTAGTGGGGTATTTTTAGAATGGATATAAAGTTTGATATAACACATAAGGCTTCTTGCTGAAAGGTCAGCATCGAAAACACGGTTAGTGCTGTTTTTCTTGGTGTAGGGCTATTTCAGTTTGACGCTTAGAGAAAGGAAGAATTTTAACGAGTTCAGTTAAACACACACTTGTCTTGTATTTACAAATTTTCCACACTGAAAATTATATTCTTTTCAAAATCTCAGCCTCGGGTCCGGCCGGGCCTCTGGTTGATGCTGAAACTATTCTTAACATTTCGAAAATTTCAGCCTTGTCGTATTCTCAGAGAACGCATTCTTACAAAAAAGAAAAGTGTGTATCAGTCAAACATTTTGGGAAGAAGTCTGTTAAAGTAATTATAAAGTCGTTTATGGAAAGTGTTCGACGAGGTGAGAGAAGTGACAAAGTTTAACTTGTAGTCACTACTGATTACGTAAGGTAGTCTATCAATGAAAAAAGTTAGGTTTGTTACAAGCGATAAAGATTCAGCGTTTCACGACTGATTTGAAAACGTGGCAATATTCGTGTTTTATACCACTTGTGTTCTATCTTTTACCGTTTTAAAAGTTTTCTTCTTTGGAAAAAAGCCGTTCACTGGCCTTTTTGTCCGCCGAAAAAAGAACGCCTGATCGCAGGTTAGCCATTCGCAAGTCACACATGCTACAGCTGTTCGGCAGCCAACCAGAAAATCGTTCTTTGTTAAGCATTGTCTGTAGACCAACCAGGAGTGTCGCTCATCTGAGAATGAAACTGCACGCGATAAAAACGCGACTGTGTGCGGTAATATATAGCGTGATCCGGTCATCTGGTCTGTTGCCAGCGTCACGAGAGCTCAAGATGTTTACAAGTAGCGCCTGGATTTTATCTGTTAGCAACGCCCGTGGCTGATCAAAAAATAGCCCTTTCGATTTATCTGAACTTCAATTCAATTTAGAATAATTCCAAGCGGAAACCATTTATGAACCTGCCTCTGGCTATCGTGCACTTAGTGATCTTCGGTCATTGAATGTCGTCACTGTTGGCAAGAACTGACTTACAATTTATGTCGATTAAGAGGAACTTCACTTTGCCTGTAAGTGCTTCTGTAATTTCCTTTAATTGATTTTAAGAAATCGGGTTACAACTTCTAGCAAATAAACATTTATACTTTACTTCATTTCGATAAAACATGTTACGACTGATTGCAGAATGTACTCACTGCATTTACCACCCGCTGGATTTGAACTTAAAACCATCCGCCCATCCATTCCCACTTCAAAAAACTCTTTCAAGTAAAAGAAGATCCTTAAGTAGCATTAATTAAAAAGGACATCTCTTGAAGGCAGACCTTGACATTAAAGCTATATATTTTATAAATATATTATTGGGCGAGGCCGGGTTTCCGTAATTCGGGAAACTACTCACACTATTGACTCATGCGCAAAAAGAACAATAGCACTAGACCTTCGTACTTCCATAATTGTGTAATAATAATCTTTCCAAACGAAATAGCGTTGTACTTCAGTAGTAAAACAGCATTTAACAATTAGTAAAAAAATAATCAAAACTAACCTAGATTCAAAGGAATCGTGCTTACTGTTATAATATCCAACAGAGGAAATTAACTGCTGTCATTATTGATGTCTTCTATCAGTTTCTTTTTCCGTGACTAATCCGACCTTTGCACTTATAATTCACAAAATCCTAAAACAAAAACCCGGCAGCTTGACAGATCCACCATAGCTTTTTGGCAGGTATGTCAACTGACTAACTGTTTTTTTCCGACTTAAAAAAGTGTTTTAAAAGCGGTTGAAAGCTAATGACCTCTAAGGGCGCGAATTGTAACGTTTAAGAAAGTTTCCGTCTTTGTGTCATTACCTTGTTTCTTCCTTTTTTGTCTTTCCATCTTCACTTTCCCGTTCTTGCTAAAGGCTTCCCGAATTCCTGCATTCATAAATTGACAGACTGACTCCAAACGCACATGAATTCGGCCAGCTTTCAGAAGTCGTGCTACCCGAAGCGAACATAGGAGAAAATAAACACCAAAAATATCCAGGCCGAGACCTACCAATATATGGTAAGGTATGCAGCTTAGAATCATGGGTGCATATGCTGGAAGTTCGTGCGAAGAGATAACAAAGAAGCCCTTCACAAAAACCTTTGAAAGCCGCGTTTTCTTGCTTGTCCTTGCCAGAGCATCTATGCTATACACCAAATCACACAGACAGACTAGCCAAGCGAAAAGAATGTTAGAGTTGAAAGTGTTGATCTCAGACAAACACCATCCTGTCAAAATGGAATTCATTACAAACAGGTCCCATTTTAAGGAGACCCCACTCGCCATCACAGCTACAAAGAAACTTAACGTATAAACGTCCAACGGAAGGCACTTCCGAACTGAGAGTGGTGGCATAAACTATTCATTCCAGCGTGCAAGGTTTAATTCAGTACCTGCAAGTTTATCTCTTGATTCTTTGATTTGTATCATTGTATTGTTAACCAATGCATGGACAATAAATGGCTTTGGTTCTTGTAAACGTGCAAAGTTCAGCGCAGTTCAGTGTCAGGAATACATTCCTTGTTACGGCGTACATTAACCTCAGTTCAGCTTATCAAAATTAAGTCATTGAATGCATGTTTTTTTTTTTATTTCTTTTGTCGATTTCCGTCAAATTACGACATCGCGGTGCCATCAGCCACTAGTCCAATCCTTCAGTCTGAGACTGTTGGAGTTCACCTTCCTCTCATCCTTGGAGACCCAGGGGCTGCTAGTCGAGACGATATTTTCGGTCGAAAGTTTACTTCAAGCGCGGAAGAGTCCCTCTTATCTTAGAAGACCAAAATTCAGATTTTAATCTGAACGGAATCATGTGGCAAAACGTTCCATGAAATCCTGTCTGCTCTGCAACGTACCAGAATTGAATACAGATTTGCACCAACAAACAAGTCTATTCTCGTATGTCAAACCTCAAGAGAGATTTCGTGGAACATTTTCACACCTTTTCATTCAGAATTCCTCCAATTTACTAGTATCTAAGTTAGTGTTCCACAAATTCTGGGAACTGTGAGAACAAACTGCGCCTGCTGTCTACTTCCCGGGATAAACAATTCACGTGAGATAACAAATAGCCATATATAACACACATTAGAAGATGCTTTTTTCGGTAATCAATTGGTGTCCTATACGTGCCAAATGGATTTGGTGCGTATAGGAGAGCAAGCAAAATTCGAAAACGCCACTTTAAGAACCAAACACTTTAGAACATGAAAAGTCATATTCTAAAGTGCTTTGTTATTAAAGATGCGTTTTCGAATTTTGCTTGCTCTCCTATATGCACCAAATCCATTTGGCACGTATAGGACATCAATTGATTACCCTTTTTTCGGAGATTACGAAAGAACTATGAAGAATGCAAACATTTATTCATATTTCTAGACAAAATATATTCTCTCTCCACAATAAATACAATAATTACAGACAAGCATATTTACATGGATCAATTAACATTGATTTAAATAAAGATTGGTCATATTCGATGCGTAAAAAAAATCGTTATCTTACGAAGGGAAGTTATGTGAACTTTGCATTCCTTTTTGTCAAACTACTTTTGGATGATTTATTAGTTGCTAATTCTGTAATTTCCATTGTGCCAAGATCCTTTTCTTTTAAATTTTCCGTTTATCATTTCAAAAAGCTGCACTAATGAGGCGGGGAAAGATTTAGCGCCATCTAGTGTTCAACATTTGGAATATTGACAATATCTGATTAAAATAATTTTTCTCCCTAGTCGGAAAAAAAGCAACAACGAAGTCGCTTGTCGCATCCAACACTGGTCGTCATTTCTTACGAATTCAAATATAACCAACATTTCAAAAATAGGCGATCTGTCAACATTGAAAGCGAACCTGTCACCTTATTCCACTACAACATAAATTAACCATAACAATGTTTTGATTTCGCCATTGTTGCAGTACAAAACATTCTCCGTGAATTTATTCGAAAGAAACGTCTCATAATTTTGACGCAATGTTGCGTCTGCGTTCGACATGCAAATTATAACGACAAGCCCTAAATCGTACAAAGGCTCTTAACTTCTGTTATACTTGACCTTTGAACAGTCGATACGACTGCCCATTGTTTCTTAGTGAAGCAAAAAATGCCGGAGAATCCGCATTAAATGGCTAGGGTGAACGGTGACCTGTATTTGTGTACAGTTAACTTTTACAGTTACGGGTCCAGCATATGAAGCCGGCTATCACCGCTTCCTGGTTGCTCTAATGTACACGCCAAACTAGCGCGAGATTTGCGAAGCACCGAGAAAACGAAGGGTGTTAGAAAGTATAACTGGTTTACACCAGAATTGAATGTTGTCAAAAAAAAAAACAAAAAACAAAAAAAGAGACATGTCAGTTAAATTGCCAAAGAAGCTCTGACGGCTGAAGAATGAACAGCAGACAAAAAGAACAGAATGAGATCAGCTATCTAAAGTCTTGCGTCCATGTCTTTCACTTGAAGACTCTGTATGTGCTTCATAAACGGTGAACTTTCCATGATTTTCTTCATATGAACTCCCTTCTTCGTCTTTCGTATTTTATTTCCAGGTTTATGCGAAGGGCGGCTCCATGTTACACTTTGTGCCCAAAGTCCTCCGTTCTTCGCTAAGCTCGTCAGTGTCCAGGCCACATGAACATACAGTCTGCCAGAGTGTAGAAGCCGTATGACTCGAAGCGAACACACCAACAAGTAAACACCATAAATATCCAGCTCTAAAATAACCAAAACATGGTACGGGATAAATGTTACAAACTTGACAACGGTGATAAAGTTTGCCAGAATTGTCCCGGACTGTCCACTGAGAAGTAACGACGCCCAACTGGAAGAATGTTGAGAGTTTTTGCTAGTCCTCGCCAAGGCGTCCATAATGTAAACCAAATCACACAAGAAAATGACCCAAGCGCATAATAAACTTGAATTGTAAGTATTGATTCTCGAGAGCAGCCAGCCAGTCAAAATAGAATTTGTCACATACAAATCCCAGACACGGACAACCATAACAGCAAATGAAGCCATTACGAAATTATTTGTGCGTCTTCGAATGTTTAAAACTCCAGTTAGAGTTTATCGCTCGCCTGAGGAACACGATGTCGACAGGCAGCATCGATAATGCCATTCATTGACGGCTTTTTTACAACTTCACCTTGTAAATTTAAATATTAGCACGTGAGTGGTAAATGGACGGTCAAAGTCCAGCCGCCATGATCATCAGCCCATGAGAGCTGTGTCACGTTCCCACCTGCTGTCCGTTCGACTCGGTAGGCGTGACGCGTCCAGTCACGTCCCGTGAAAAACCGCACTACTATTTTGAATGATATTCTACAATATCTATGGCAAGATCACAGTCCTAATACAGTGTCTCACTCTGGAACGGACGAAACAAGTCGTTTAAGCAGCCGTTAAACAACGATAAGCCTACAATTTTTGGCAAGATCTGTCTTCGTGCGCTATTTCCGGTAACTTCCGTGATCCGTTTACAGGAGTTCAGAGGTTCGTGCATATCTTACATGCTGTTTTGAAAACGGCAAACACCGTGGCATACAGCTATTTTTGTGTATCGCACAGTTTATTTCAGCCGTTTCCCAGCTAGATGTCGCACAGTTTCGGCAAAATTTGTGCTTGTCCTCTATTTCCGGTAATTTTCGTGAACTCGAAGTTCTCCGATCAGCCACTTCCAAACAAAGACACCCCAAATAAATATATGCAATTTACTTTGTCGTATCGCTGCATATTTTTACGGGTCTAGCCTATTTTGGCGAGTCCATAAGGCGAGTCAATGCAATAGACAAGTTTAATAAAACGAAATGAAATTCATAATTTAACGTTTGTCTTCTCCGAAAACAAGACTTTTACAGTGCTCTGCACTGCGTGCGCTCAGGAGAACAAAGAAGAGTTCAAGCAACCAGTCAAGCCTGTTCCGGTTTGGAAAAATACTCGTTTGGAGCGTTTTTTGGACTCTATGCACGAAGAGCAGTTTGATCACAAAACCTGATAAGTCAACCGTTGTCTGAAACTTTTGGGTCCTCCAAATATTGAGGGAATATATATAAATAAAAATTTTTTATTTATTTTTCTCTATATATATAAAATTTTTTTAGCCGAAATTTTTTTCAGTAATATACAAATTACAATCTATATTTTTTATTAGTATATACTAAAACAGTGGATAGCGTTAAATGCACGCTCTGATTGGCTACTCAAACTCGGAATATCCTTTGCTATTCACCTCTGAGCAACTCGCGCGCGCGCCCGAAAATATTGTA